>Ga0256404_1000254_pt1 | contig 137717 bp, 122 predicted proteins | sample RumenRJG_01DNA_FD_185990 | JGI IMG/M metagenome (GOLD analysis project Ga0256404, IMG submission 185990) | Bovine rumen microbial communities from Lethbridge, Alberta, Canada - RJG_01 | ecosystem: Host-associated > Mammals > Digestive system > Stomach > Rumen | place: Canada: Alberta... | reverse complement strand
TTTGATGATAAAGTATTATACGATTATGTATATATGATAGGCTATGACGAAGATGGGGAGCGTTTCAAGTTTGCGGGTTCGCCGTTTGCTTATAAATCGTTCATAATCAAACTACTACGCTTTCAATACTTACCGAATTTTTACCTTTTGCCGTGGATTTGAAACGCCTTGATTTATTCAGTTGTCAATTTTATCCCTTATATTTGCATTCCAATTGAAACTATAAGTGACCTACATCATGTACAAATAATAAGAAGAATATGGGAAATAGGGTTTATTATGGAGAGTATACACTCAAGCATTGGCTTGATCTGATACTCAAAAAGAATATTGTCTTGCCGGAGTATCAGAGATACTTCGTATGGGACGAGAACAGGGTGAAGACCCTCATAGAGACCTTTAACAGAAACCAGTTCGTACCTCCAATAACAATTGGAGCGTACACGAAAGGTAATACGGTTCAAAATCTGATTATTGACGGCCAGCAACGATTGACAAGTTTACTGTTGGCCTGTTTGAATATCTTTCCTGACAAAGCAAAATATGCGAAATTGGTTGAGAATTATTTTTTACGGTATGCGATATTGATCTTAATAGATAAGATCGTCATTGCACTCTATAAACAATATCTATCCGCGATGGAATCGTTTTGACGGCTTATGAAGAAAATACTAGTATTGATGATGAGCGTGCTGCTGGCATTAGGATTGTTGAGTGCATGCAGCAAATCAGATGACGTGACTGATATCAATAATCACAGTGAAAAGGATGGAGCAGGTACGATTGAGAATAGTAGCGACCTGATGGTAGATTTCCGACTCCAGAATGAAGATGGTATGGAATGTTACGATTTTAAGGAGGGTGATAATATCATTTTCAGGTTAGAGATTAAGAACGATACTGATGAGGATGCTATATTGCCTCCTTTCTCAGAGGTTTTAGGTCTTGATGTTTTTACCGTCTTTTCACAGGAAGGGGTAAGGATCGGGACGCCTTGGGACGTAATCATGACAAGCTTTCGTGAATGTGAGGTTATCAGGGCACAAAGTTCTGTCGTATTTGTCTGTCCCTGGTTTGACATCCCGACATTGTATTATAATGGAACCGAACATTACTATTCCGAGTATTTCTATAAAAAGGATGATAAATCGCCGCTTCCCAAAGGGGAATACTATTCTGATTTTGATATCAAGTTTAATGAAAAGACGATAACTTGTAGTCGGAAATTTGAAATTAAGTAATACGTTGCTTTTATAAGGAATTATGCGATTGTGTATATAAGTGACCCGTGACAGAGATGATAAGCGTTTCAAATTTACAAGCACGTTATTTGGCTATAAGTAATTCATAATCAATGCGGTACGATTATTAGACTTGTCGAAATTGCGTTTTCCCATTGGATGTGAAACGCCTTAAAATATACACAATTCAATAATTTGTGCTATCTTTGCAAAAAGTTCACAAATAGAGTTGAAATTATAAAGATAGATTAATGAAAACAATATCGTGGAACAAGTTTGTCACTTGGCTATCTACTATTATAGTCATTGTTTCAGGAATTGTCAACATCAATAATGGGGTTGACAAAATTATAGCTCGATTATCAGATGTATTAGGTTATTTTTCAAAAATGCTAACTTGGGGGAATAATACCCTGACTCAGTGTTTGAGGTCAATTAATCAATTCATTTCAGAATTTATAGTTTATTGCAGTCTGTTTCTTTTGTTACCAATAGCAATTGTCATTGCATTCATTGGAATCATTAATTATTGTACGCGTAAATATCGAATCAATATTGGCACTCATGGTATTCCATGTACGCTTTTAACCATGTATCATTTCAAAGTTGCCAATAAAAACAATAAACTACTCGATTCTATACACAAAGACATTTATCATCACTATTATAAAATAAAGGAGAATATTCGCTATCAACGATTAGGCTCTACTGAAGAAGTAAATCATACGATTGAAGAATTTCTACGGGTAATTCACTCATCAATCTATAAAACTTTCAAGTTGGATCTCACAATAAATATAAAAAGGCTAAGCCTAGATAGGTTGGATAATTTGTGTCTTGTGCCATTTATACATTATCGAAATGTTGATGAAAGAAATAGAGACAATCCCAGAGATTTTAACTATATATATTATATAGAGGTCATGGAGTATGAGAGACTGATAAGGTATGCTAATAGAGCACGAAATTATAAAAGTGATAGAGGGTATGAAGTTAATAACATTTTTACATATTTGATAAATCAAAAGAAAAGGTATTGGATGTCGAATGACCTAGATAAAGACATGGAAGCAGGTCTTTTTTATACGTCAAGCGACAACTATCCAGAATATTACCATTCACTTGCTGTTTTTTCAATAACGCCACCAGAGAAGGATGTCGTGCCAGAAGGTCTTTTAATTTTTGATACAAAGAAAACTGGAAAGTTCTCGGAAAAAGAGTGCACTAATTTATTTGGATACATCGCTCATCTGATATATGAACTATTAATGGAGTACAACAACTATGAATCAAAGAAAAAGTAAGAAAATTGCCAAGCAGTGTGAGGTTAGGATGTTTAAGGCTCAAGAACGTCGTAAAGTTACAAAATCACTTCCTTTATATGGAAGAATTGTGATTGGAAAATCCAGAGCAACAATTCCGTATGTGGACAAAATTGGACAGATTGTTTCTTCGGAAAGCCAAAATGCACCAATAGTATTGCGGTATAAACCTAAAAGTACAGCCAAATTTATTTCCAAAATGCTAAAAAAGACAGGAATAGAGCCATTAGCGGAAATCGGAGATGTAATAACTGGGAAATTGTAATAATTGAGAAATATATAGAATAATAGACTGCATGTATTTCAGGCAAGGCAGATAAGCTGAAAGATGTTAAGTGGCGGCAACCTGAAAGCGATAATGCCGTAATTGTTCTGAAACAGTTTATTGATAAAAATCTCTAAAAAGATGAAAACAGTTAGAACATCAGAAGAACTTGGCAAAGCAATTAAAGCCCAAGAAGAATTTATTTATATTGAAGGTGATTTAAAAAGAAAAATAGTACGGCTCAAAGCAACAGGAAAGATTGCTTGGGGAATAGCCGGCGCATCAATCGCTTCAGCAGTCGCTTTATATTTAGCAACTCCTGCTGTCACTGTCGCTACAGCTCCTGCAGCAGGTGTTGGAGGAGCTATCAGTTTTACAGGTTCTGCAACTGCTGCAACTGCTGCTATAACAATACTGGGGGTTAAAGCAACATGGGTCGCTGTATCTGTAGCGGTTGCTGCAGGTGGATATGGTGCGATTCGATCTTTACGAGATGGATATAGTATTATTAGTAAAGATGAAAAAGGGTTGATGTTGAAAAGGAAGTAATATAAAAGAACAATGAACCTACCTCTTTTTATGGCTATATGGGCTGTAATAGATACTTCTATTGCCGTGATTATGGGACTCTTGACCCTTAAAAATTCAAGAAAAAAAGGAGAAAGAACTGGTTCTTTTGTGTTGGAACTCTGTATGTCATTCCAAAGAGATATTATTCAAGAATATATCTCTACAAAGAACTATCATTCAGAAAATCATCTTAATTTGATAGGGGAAATATATGTTGATAAAGAACGTGGTATTATAAAGAAACCACAAAAAATGAAAAAGAACTCTGAGATATTTCTTCAAAGAGTAATGCATTTATTCAATGAAATGGATATGTTTGCCGCCAAATTATTAACTACTTGTCGAGAAGAAGAATATCAAGCATATAAAATACAAGGGAGAGCATATTGTGATATAATAAGAGATTTGAAAGGCATTTATGATTTGTTTCTTTTGACAAGTGGACAGGATTATTATTATCTTTCGGAACTATATAATATATGGAGTATGAGGTGTTAATACATTAGTGTCCCGTTAAAATCGGGACACTAATGAATACTGCATAGATTAATACAACACTCTTCTCAAAAGCTGAGTAATCATTTGGTAAAGAGATACAAATAATATATGAAAGATGATAAAGAAATGGCGAAAAAGCAGAAAAATGAGTAATTTCTTTGAGATTTAGAAAATAATCCGTAAATTTGCAGCGGCTAATTAAACGTAGGGTTTTATGTTATATCAGAAACTCGTCATAGATAATTTCCTGTGTTTCGACCATTTCGAGATGCAGTTTGCACCAGGGGTGTCTATTATCATTGGACGTAACGGCGCAGGAAAGACTTCGCTAATCCGAGCGATGGTATATTCGCTCTACTTTATGTTTACCAATGACCGTTCAATGGGCGACGATTATCTTTCTGCAGGAAACCCTGACTTAAAGATGCAGTCAATTAGATATGATGAATTTCATAGAAACAAGAGTACTGAAGATGCTGCAGCCGATGCCAATTTTCATGGTGAAATAGAGTTTCTTGGTGAATTGATTGCCTGGGACATGTATCGTCGATCGACCACAGGATCGGCGCTCTACCCCGCACGATACAAGCCTGCTTATCAACAATTGATTCAATTATATAAGGAACATGATGAGTTGCCATTGATAGCATATTTCTCAGACTCATTCCCTCATAAACTGACAAACATTTCACAATTTGCCAAGCAGCAGATGTCTGCGAATGGAAAGACCTTACGCAATTTCGGATATTATCAATGGGATAATGAAACTGCCTGTGTGGAAATATGGAAACGTAGACTGCTTAATTCGATGGCAAAGGTGAAGCAATTGGAAAGCGATACCGATGCGTTTACACAGAAAGAAGTGGATTTTGTTTCAAGGAAACTGAAACAGTTTTCACAGGTCATCAACACGAACCTATGTGATGCTTCGTTTGAGATAGATCGTCTTTTCTATATGTTTGACGAAGAGCAGAAGCCAGAGTTGTGGCTTCGTCTGAAATCTGGTCAGGAAATCAAATTTGACGGTCTGCCTGCAGGATATAAGCGCCTCTACTCCATTGTGTTGGATTTGGCATATCGTGCCTATCTGCTGAATAGGCAAGCAGATGTCGAACCAACTGGACTGGCCATGATTGATGAGATAGACTTGCATCTTCACCCTTCGTTGGAAACAGAAGTTGTCGAGCGCTTTACTCGTACATTCCCCCGACTGCAGTTTGTAATGACATCACACTCTCCACTTGTGATAAGTAACTTGTCTTCGAAGGATCAGCGAAATAGGGTATTCAGACTGGTGGCTGGAGAGAAGCAGCCACATGAGTTGCCTGATCTCTTCGGCATAGACTACGATGATGTCTTGCTTGACTGGATGGAGGGCTATCCAAGAAATGAAGAACTTGATTTTCTTAAATCTTCCATAAAAAGAGCTCTTGATATGGGCAATGAGCAACTGATTTCACAGAGAAAGAAAGAGTTGACTAAACTGCTTCATAGCGAGGAAAAGGCAGAGCGGATGATTGTCGATTGGAAAGACGAATAATCCTTGCTTCATTAGTATGTTTTGGATTGATAAGCACAATAGAGGGAAACGGGGCAGGGGACATCGTATCGTTAATGATTTCTTGCGGAAGGCATGGAATAAGGAAGAACGTAGGTATATAAATTGCGATTTTAACTCTTTTAAGCGTGACAGGAGGATGGAACAATTGTTACATCAGGAGCAAGGCGGCTATTGTTGCTATTGCATGAGACACCTGAACGTAGGCAGTCATACCTCGTTGGAGCACGTTATGCCACATCATTGCAAGAAAAAGAATGGTGATGAAGATGATAAGACAATCAATTATTATAAGCGTTTTAATAAAAATTTCAAGAAAGTTACCTATATTCATCTGAACGGCTCTACTCGCCGGTGGCGTGTTGGTCCACGATATCCTCATTTCTGTGCCTATGAGAATCTGGTGCTTTCGTGTGATGGTAGTCTTTTTACTGATGAAGATAAAGCAAAAAATATATATCCTTCTAAGCTTCACTTATGTTGTAATGAGTGTCGAGGAAACAAACAGATAGTCCCATTATTCTTTCTTCCAAATGTCAAAGAATTATTTGTGTATAAGGACGATGGAAGTATAGGTATCTCTAAAAGGGTGAAATCTCCATTACGTCAGACAGAACTTTCAAACACGATTGATGCATTGGCTTTAGAACATGATCGTCTGAAAATCATTCGCCAAGTATGGTGGTATATAGCAAGAAGTCATCTATATGGTATAGATGAGGTGAAATCAGCTATTGATGATGATTCTTTGCGTAGAAACATATTGGCTGATAGTGGAGTACCTTTCAATGTTGGAAAAAGGGTAAATCATACTATATATTGGTCATTGCTCTGTGATTATTATTGGTTTTATAGGTATTTTACCTAGGACGGGCCGTGGCTAAGATGATAAGCGTTTCAAATATCTAACCCCTCTTTTGCTTATAAGTTATTCATAATCAGTGCGGTGCAGTTCTGTGCTTGCCACGATTGTGCATTTTGTCTTGGATATGAAACGCTTCAAAATATACATATCTGAGTTATTCGTACTATCTTTGCATGAAATACGTGATGGATAATAAGATAATAGTAAATAGAAGAATATGAAATTTAGAAGAGTTCGCAAATTTGGGAAGATACAGAGACGTCAGAGGGCAAAATCTGGCCTATTGGGCATACCTGTCATTGATAGGAGATCTCTGCCTGTTAATTCAAGAAAGGGTGGTGTCTGGCCGCCATATATGGTAAAATTGGAGAAAGGAACAGTTATAAAGGTTAGAAAATTGAAGAGAAAGTGATGGAAGAAGAGAAGAAAGATATGGAAGTAAAGGAAACAGAGGATCCATCAAAGAAGTATTCAGACGGGGAGCAGATCATGAATTTTATGAAAGATGCATCGTCTAAGAGGGATACGATGGGTAGGCAAGTCATATATACGCTTATTGCCGTTTTGTGGGCTCTCACATATTCCGAAGAGAATGGAAAGATTAATGCCAGTATCTGGTTAGTGATATCTTTCATTTGCGGAATACTGTATGTTTGTTTAGATTACCTGTATCATTTCGTGTCTAAAAGCATACTGAAGAATCATTTCATACCAGAAGAAAATGGCGGTATGGTATACAAGGATAGGATCTCCAGTAAAATAGTTGATTGTCGAACAAGATGTTGGATGGATGTGGGTTGTTGTTGGAGTTTCATTCTTATGCTACTCCTTTTCTTCACCGCAATACCACTGATCATACATGTGGCATCTCTTTCTGATTAAGTGCCTGGGAAATTAAAAAAAACAAGAATTTGCGATGAAACATATAATTTTTATTAAAAGAATAGGTACTATACGGAGAAATATGTAACTTTGAACTAAAAATTAGTGAACTAACGATAATAACAAATTATGGATAGTATTGGTTTTGAAGAATATGCATTTCTTGAGGAAAAGATTCGTTATGTTGAACAATATCTAAATGATATTGTGCTACTCCTTGTTGTCAAAATGAAATCATCAAATGACTATCAAAACCAGTACGATGTTGAAACAGAGTTTTTTTCTGAGGAAGAACTATCTGATTATATAGAAGCTTTAGATTCGCTTGGCATTTATCATGATATATCATATGGCGAGGACGATTTCATCCGCAAAATCAGCACTAACTATTTTGAAAAATATAAATATCAGCATAAGATAGTATTTAATACTACAGGAAGCAAAAGGATTCGTTCAAGATCAGCTCTAATACCTGCTGTTTGCGAGATGGTTGGATTGAGATATGCATCAAGTGATATCCTGACTTGTAGTTTGCTAGAGAATAAAATTCACGCAAATGCTCTTTTGATGCATTATGGTTTTCCCATACCTCCAAGCTGGTATTATTACCCAGATTATGGCTGGCAGAGAAACAGGCCTCCACAAAATAGAAAACTTATCATCAAACCGTGTGCAGAGAGTGCTAGTATCGGCATTACACAACAGTCAGTCGGTTTTTACTCTCATGATTTCGAGAATATGATACACGAAGTGAGTAACGCCTTGCATGAGCCTGTAATAGTTCAAGAGTTTATTGAAGGTTGGGAAGTCGAGGTCCCTGTTCTTTTCGTCGGTAAGAAGATTGCCTTGCCACCGATGGGGATAGAACTGGGCAAAAACAAATTCCTCAATGACAGGTTTTTGAGCTTTGAGACTGTCTTTTCGGACGATTATGACTATTATCGGTTTGACATAATTGATTCTAATGTGGCCATGACTCTACGAAAAATAGCTGAAGATAGTTCGCGTATTTTGGATCTGCGTGGCAATGTGCGTGTGGATTTTAGGATAAATGATAAAGGTCAGTACTTTATCACAGATTACAATAACTCTCCTCATCTTACCAAATTTCATTCTGTGGCAAAATCTCTCATGTCATTAGGATTCCAGTATGCAGATTTGTTCTGCTTAATTTTATATAACTCGTTGAATGACCAGTATCAGAAATCACTCCAAATTTGAAGGTCTGAGAAGAGATATACCATTTTGAAGTAGTCCCAATTCGGGCTCAAGTACGATTGCTGAAACTTTGCAAACGCATCTTGCATGCTCTGTAAGGAATTGTACAGGGAATCGTCGCACATTACTTTTTTTAATGTTTCATAATATTTCTGATAATAACGACCTCTTGTGGCTGAAATCATGGGTATAAGACTTTCGACATTTTTTAATGTGTCTAATGCATGAGTTTTGTTGCCAGAAAGATAGAACACAATGGATCGATCAATACTATAATAACAGATATGATATGGATCGTATTCTACTCCAGACTCAAATATGATTGTATCCAATGCCAAGAGAGCCTTTTTTACCTGATGATCTCTTAAAAGTGCTCCCGTATAATTCAGCTTTATCAATATACCGTCTTCCTCGCAAAAGTGTAAACGGATAACGCTACCAAACTCCTCAAGCAGTTGAGCATAGGAATAAGCATTTTGGAAGTTCATAGCAAGGAGATAGTTGTTAAAGGCAGCTTCTATATTCGCAAAATGCATGTAATCAAATTCTTCTGCTACATGCAAAGCTTTAAACGCATATTGTCCGGCCTCTTTGAACAGGCCGATTTCTATACAGTTGCTAGAAAGATTAACTAATGTTTTATAGAGTAACGCTATATAGTCAGTCTCACCTTTATTTATCAATCCCTCTATTTCGCGAAGCATCTCCTGTAGTGTCATATGAGCTACATTTGGATCATATATGGAATCAGCCAATAGCAAGAGTTCATAATATGCGTGTCTGGATTTACGATCATACTCCAAACGGCTAATTAGTTCCTTTCGGTATTTCTGATACAGGTCCCTGGCATCTTGAATTTGATTCAGAGAGCAATGTAAAGAGATGCAGAGCCGTATCAACCGTCCCCATAAATCAAATTCTTCTTGTCCATAACTGTCCAAAAGACTTTTTGAGGATTCCAATGCATCAATTCGGTCTTCCTTTCGGTTGGTTTTAAATTGCAAAACGCAAACCGTATATTTGGCCTCTGCAAGCAACAATGGGATTTTGATATTCACTATATTGTTATTGATGTGCATAATGGCCTGTTCCGTTATTCCTTCAAAGACGAGGCGATAGGCTTTCGCAATAATTGTCGTGGCGTTTCTAACCTCATCGTTTGTAATGGCATGCTCAATGTCCACGGAAAGTCCTTCTCGTATTTGACTGATTAGGTGTAGTCCGGTGAGTATTTGTGATTGTTGATCCCGTCCAGCAAGTTTCTCTGCCAATGCTCGTCTTGCGTATTCTGAAGGCATGAGTACTTTGAGACAGCCTGAGTATCGCAAATAGAAATCTTTCAGATCCATCGAATAATTTCTCAAATTCATCTCTCTCAACGAATCGTTGATGAAGCATATGGATGACGCATTCTTGGTTAAAAGGTTCATAGAAACAGCTTCGTTGATAGCAGGACATATTGATTGCTGTTTCAAAACGCATTTTAACTCATATATAGAAGCCTCTCTTCCTATTGCAGCAAGGCACGATAACAACTGTATTATAACTTCTCCTGACTCCGTTTCTCGAATTCTTTGATTTATTAAATCTGTATAATAATCATAATCATTTCCTGCAGACGCAAATGCTTTGATACTGTTCTTGTTTAAATATTGGCATACATGACGAAGTAAGAGCAAGTGGCCTCCTGTTGCAGCATATATAGCATCAATTTGCAGATTAGAGCAATTTATAGATGGACTCCATGCTTGAAGTATATCGGAAATATCTTCTTTTGATGGATAATTGATAATAATACTTTTAGCTTTATACTTTGTTAATAAGAGTGGAGATTCTGTAGTACGACAAGCTACGAGTATACTGATAGGCACATTTTTCTCATAAAATAGAGGGATTAAGTTTTGTAGGTAATTGACGGTGCTTGTATCCATGTATTGATAATCATCACACGAAATTACAACATGTTCGTATGTCTTAAAGAGTGTAAATAGTTCTCTTGAAAAAGGAATGTAGCAAGATAGGATCTCGTTACTTCTTATGATATCATCTCTATCTAACAGATGAATGATATCATTTGCTTTGATAATAGCATCTGTAATAGGGGGTAATGAAAATGTTGTCTCAATTATTGTCCCTATAGCCTCTACGTTTTCTTTCCATCTGTTCTTTTTTGACAAGTAAGATTCAAGAGGAAAGAATGGAATACTTTGTTTTCCTTTATCTCCATATAATTGTATAATCGCTATTTTTTTATAATTAATATTTATTGATGAAATGCAATAATCCATCAAATACGTTTTTCCGGTACCAGGAGCCCCACATATATTTATCGTTTGATACTTCTTGTTAACGATGTCGTTTACAATACTGTCGGCAATGTTCTTCCGTTTTGAAAGGAAAGTATCCATAATTTGTTATTATCATTAGTTCATTACACAAAAATGTATCTCTTTTCGTTATATAAAAAAGCAAACATTAGTGAATATGGAACAGGAAGTTAAGTATCAGAAAATGTCAGATGTCATAAATGACTATTTATGCCATTGCAAAATCGAAAAGAATCTGGAAGAGAAGACAATCAAAGCTTACAGGACAGATCTGAATCAATGTGTAGAGTTTTGTGGAAATGTTTCTATTGCTGACTTATCCAAAGAGATAATAAGAAGCTACCTTCGTAGCATATCCTCATTCCGCTATAAAACGATAAAAAGAAAAATTGCCTCACTACGAGCACTGTTACATTATTATGAATGTGAGAACGAGTGGTGGAATAATCCTTTAAGACGGATGCAAATCAAAATGCGGGAACCGAAAAGGCTCCCTACAGTCATGACGATTGATGAGATAAAGACAATCTTAGGTGTTGTTTATTCCAGACTAGATAATTGCGTCCCCAAAACCTTTGGTTATATGATGGCTGTCAGGAATGTGGCCATTATTGAATTGCTGTTTGTATCAGGCATAAGGGTAAGCGAATTGTGTGATTTAAGGTTGTGTGACGTGAATCTCTCTTGTGGTCGTCTAAGGATTGTCGGAAAGGGGGATAAGGAGAGAATTGTGGATATTTGTCAGAGAAAGACCTTGAAGATTCTAACAGAATGGATTGTTTTCCGTGCTGATGCGATTTCATCCAATGAACCATTTTTCACTAGCCGACTTGGGAAAAAACTATCACCTCAATCTGTTAGATGGCTTGTGCGTGATGTGGTGATGGATTTGGGCATAGAGAAACATATAACACCCCATACCTTTCGGCATACGTTCGCGACCTTATTACTGGAGGAAGACGTGGATATAACATATATCCAGCAATTGCTTGGCCATAGTTCCATAGTGACAACGCAGATATATACTCATGTGAATCTTCAGAAGCAGCATGAGATATTGAGCAAGAAACATCCGAGGAGACTGATATGACTCCAACCATTGTGATTTACTCCTATTTTTAAGTGATTTTTCTTATTATACAACCTTGCATATTGCTTATATAATTGCCTTTCGATATCCCTGCTTCGGAGAGGGGTCACACATCATCATGTAAGACGGATGACAAACCTTCGGGAGATGGCGGCGCGCTCATCGATATTGAGAGTCAGACAGTCGGGCAGCATGTTCTGGGGACAGTCTATGGCCGTCACACAAGGATCGTCGGCTCTTACTTTTAATAAGAATACACTCGGCCCCGACGTGATGGTACCAACGAAAGCACAGCAATGAAGCAGGATGTCGACAGAAGTGAGAAGTCTTATGATGGACTCTTTCTTCTCATGTGCAGGTAAGTGTTCAAATGCCTGATGACGATAGCCAGTCTCATGGGGCTGGCATAATGAGACGAAGCGTAACTGCGGGAACTCATTTCTTATAATCTCCAACTGCTGGTAGTTATCCGTAAGAGCGAAGATACATTCACCGTCTTGGGGATGTAGTGCCTGGATAATTTGCCAGCCGCTGATCAGTTGTGCTTCCGAAGCCTTGTCACCTCCCCGAATCTGAACGCCAGAAAATTTCTCAGGAAGAGAGAGCCGGCGTCTGGCATCATTCATTTTCTGTTGCACCTCAGGTTGTGGTTGCCAGATCATCCTTGACAGCATCGCGTAGGCTTCGGCATAGGAACAGCTGATGCCAAGAGCAGGAATGTGATAGTACCTGTCTGGCTCATGGGCCACATCCTGGCTCAGTCTGACATATTCGCCGTAAGCCCTAAAAGCCAGCCAATGTCCTACGAGGGTTTTCAACAGAAACTTCAATTTCCAGAAGATGAAGGATGGGGATTTGATCCTAATGGTATTCCTCAGTATGCGTCGCCATGTGGGTGGACGGTGAAGGTTGTACTTGTGATGGAACGACTCATGGGCTTCTTCACAGAATTGTATAAAATACTCAGTCCATCCCTTCCCTGTCCCGAAGTTGGCATCTTCGGAATAAAGCTGGAACCGATACCCGTTTGCCAAGCAGTGGAGCATGGCATTGACCATGTAGTTCAACTCAACGAAGAACCCACAGTCAATGCCAACATGGTAAATGAGTCTCCGAGAGTAAGACTCATTTACCTTCCGATAGTGAATTATTTCCACAAGACTCATTTTGAAATAATGATCTTCTTAGTGTCAATCTCCTGTCCATTGACTACAAGTGAGTAAAGGAACATACCTTCACCAAGTTCATATCCGCTGACGGAGATGCTGCCATTACCAGAAGAGACGGGATACTCCTTCAACATCTTTCCTCGTAAATCGTAGATATTGATGGAAGCATTTTGACTATTCTCTGCCACCTTGAAACGGATAGTGATCTTCTCGTTAATAGAATTTTGACAGGTCTGATATAGAATATTTTGCGATATAACGGATCTCGAACAATCGGTTGTGCCTCGAGTTACGCCTGTCCCATTTCTTAAATCATCCAATTCCTGTTTTAGCTCTTGAATGGATTGAATTAGAATAGGGACAAGCTCTATATAATTTACACATAAAAAACCATCCTGGCCCTCAACAACAAGATCTGGATATATAGTTTGAAGTTCTTGCGCAGACAGGCCATAATGACTTCTCTTCAGGTAACTGGCCTCGTTTTCGTCTGGAAAGACTACTGTAGAATCTTCATCATTTGTATCATACTTTGGCTTAACAAGATTGTACTTTATCACATTCATACAAAGAAGCCTCTCCAGGGCATCTGATTCTAAGTTGTTCTTACCTAATCTCGTGACATTCTCCTGCAGTCTATTATCTGAAGGCATGACTAATTGAAGACTGGTCGTATTACCATTCAGATAAACACTACCATCAAAATAGCCCGCATATCGCCCATAAACGTTATAGCCAAAATGGTTGACCAAGGTACCAAATATACCTGCGCCATTAGATGTCTGGCTAGACAATCCTCCAACTACTCCATATAAAAAACCAGATTGTCCACCATCCGCAAGACCCTGAACTCCAATGGCATGTGCAATGGACGATGATGCACTTGACAATCCTTTAAGTCCTACAGAATAGGTTCCGTCAATAGCGTGCGACAAGAGACCAAAAGAAAAATTATACGGATATGTATAATTATGAGTCGCTCCTGCACTAACAATTGCCTTATTCACAAACGTTGAAGTTCCTAAAGCGACCTGACCCGTAGTCGGATTTGTATATACCTGACCGTACGTAAGAGTACAATGGGCCAAAAATAATAAAAAAGGTAATAAAACTTTTTTCATAATTGTGATGTTTTTTTAATTAATTATAATTGTTATAATGTTATGAATCCCCTATAATAATAGGTGTCGGCCACGAGGCGGAGTTCAAAGTCGCCTGAGAGCGTAGAGGGAAGGACAATTTGAGTTGTCCCTGCGGGCACGTAGTCTGTGTAGACTACCACATCGTTCTCATCACGCAGTTCAAGGATGTAGTCATCCTCAAAGGCTGGCATGGTAAGAACGTAACCATCCTGAGTGATGTACCAAGGACGGGGAGGTGCATATGTCGGTCCAGCGCCACCACTGCTTTGATCAATAATGTGCATTTGTATTTGCACAGGTGAACCATGAGAGGAGATATACCCCCCAATTAGAAGTAAAGCTACCATCATTACCTTCTTCAATACGGATAAAATCGTTTTTTTCATACGTTACTTTTTTGATTGTTATTTCTTTAAGATAGCACATTTCTGCTACAAATTTAGATAATACGAGATTATAAGCCAGTCTAGAAAAAATGTGAACAAATTGCCCCGAAAAGTTAGAAATCAAGGCATGTATACGCTCCATCCAGACTTTGTGATTATAGACAGTGATGTCATTTTGATGGCGGTTTACCTTCACCACTGCGGGAAGCCTTATCTCCGGATGCTAATTTGCTACTTTCTTTTTATAGTTCTCATCAAAGTAAAACTGTTCTTCTTCGGTCATACATCTATACTTCAATATGCCATATTGGACGTCTTTCCCAATACTCTTTGAAAGGAACACATTGCAAGAAACAACTAATTCATCATCATTAAGCTGTAATATCCTGTGCTTCCCGTTTAGCCAGCTTTCTTTGAAAGAATTCATTTGAATGGTCAACAGATTATTGCATTCATCATATGTAAAATTGCCCAAGTCATAACAGAGACCATTCACCCATGCAGATGGAACATCGTCAACATAGATATATTCCTTGATTCTAGAATCACCTGTAACTGAAAAGTTTGGCAAAGACATTCCGTCAACCCCAATTTCCAACAAATCATAATCCACGCCATCAATAGTTACATGATCTAATACCGACCCATCTTCCAAGATATATTCTAGTCGGACCAGTTTCCAGCTTTTCTCTGAGAAAAGACTGAGAAATTCTTTTGAAGAAATGGAATAATCTGTATCTGGCAAGATGTACTCACTAATTACTGGTGTCTCATTGACTTTGTTTGTATTATAATCATCATCAGTGTTCGTGCAAGAACACTGGACACATGCCATAAGGCATAAAATAACATTAAATATTTTCATACTCTATTGCACTAATTAACATTGTAACTTATAGGATATATATTTGTAATAACATGATTGTTATAGGAGTAATTTGGTGCAGCCAACGGATCTGTTATATAAAAACCGTTGTCGCTGCCTCCCCAGCCCCAGTTACAGCGTACATAATCTCTGTATTGAATATCACTGGGGTCGTTAATGTTAACCCTTTCTTCTATCATGTATCCATCTATAACCCATGCGTGACCTCCTTGGTTCAGGCCGATTCCCCCACGAATATAGAATGGGCGGTTATTATCAATCTCCGTCCAGCAAGCATCAATTGAATAACCATTCGGATACAACTCATAATGGTATCCCATTTCTTCAAAACCATTAATCGCACTTGTTGGGCTTGCTCCTGAAGAATTCAAGCCATAGTTCATCCCTACCATGCTACCTATTCTTGCTATAAGTATCGCAACAGAAACTTCTCCAGCTGTTGTCTGAGGTATTTCGTAAGGATTACCCATTTCATTCCATAAATAGGCATAACCACCGTCTGTTGTTGGTGCGTGATGATATGCCATAATCTGGCCAATAGCAATGGCAACACAACCGGCAAGAGCGTGAAATCCATTTATAATGGGGCAATTATTGTTATATGGGGCATGTTGATGCCATTCTGTCCATGTTAGTGGTCCTTTTCGTTCTGCTATTTCCCAATCTGTATAAGATGAACTTCTAGTAATAGTTCTATATGAATAGCTAAGTTGTTCTGCATAGTATAGGCAAAGTTCATTCAAATACAAATTCAACCCAGGATTATCTATTTCGCCTGAAGGTTTAAGACTGCCTTTATCTACAATGCCTACTACTTCTCCCAATCTTTTGTCGGCAGAAACTAACACATAACCATTGGAATCTTTGAAATTAACAACGTACAAAAGAGTGTCTGGCAATAATTCTAATTTACTTGAGGCTCTTGTCGTACTTTCATATTTGCATATGTCTTTTGTCTTCCAAACATACACCTCTCCAACCTCTCTTTGTTTGTCATTCCCCCGAGTGTTGACAGCCATTTTTTCCGCCATGTCAATGGCTAATTGTGCCGCTTCTTCTGATGAAATACTAGTCTTCACATAATTGGGGGATATATTTTTGTTTGCCTCATCAAAATCAGTACAACTATTTAAAGCAAAAATGAATGACGTGAAAAATAATTTAGCAAGTAATCTCATATCTTAAATTTTAATTTAATAATTTAAATATTTTAAAAAGTAAATAATATCAAGCAGCCATAGTGATCTATCCAACTGGTGATTACGGGTGATCACGGGGGCGGTCTTCTTGACCATTTTGATTGATTGCAAATACTGTTCTTTTCATCTTGATTGTAACTATTAGTCGTTTATTAATATGTTTATTGGAAATCGGAGGCAAATTTAGAGAAAAACAAGAATACTAAAGGTGTTTCCGAGACCGAAAACACCTTTCAAAAACTTACAAGTTGTAAAGTGAAAGGAAATGAAAGGTTAGGAAATTATCATAATCCGCTCGTCCAAATCCCTCGGATTACCTTCTAAACCATATATTTTGTGCAAAATTCTTCTTCTGACATTTGAAACGTATGCCTCATCAAGACCTAACAGCTTACCTACACTCGAAGGTTTAAAATGACAACGGATCAACATACAAACCTCATACTCTACAGGTCGTAAGACGACAGAGGAATTGAGTTCATTATAAAAAGAAGGAATTTGCTCATTAATCAGGTTGGTGATTTGACGAATCTGTTCACGGGAGGCTTGCCGGACAGGATTCTCATCTAACAGACCTGACAAATCTTTCACGACCTTCGCGTGGATCAATCTATCCTCTAAGTTTGCCTTTTCTTTGTCTGTTTGATGTTTTTGATATTCCGATATCCGGTCTTGCAAATGACTTATCTCTTCATTCTTTCTGGCAATCAATGCTGGGAAATCGGCATCTTCACCACATAGTTCTTGTAGCTCTGACTGGATTTTTCCCAATGTTTCTAAGTTTTGGCGATATTCTTCAAGTTCTATTAGCTTCTTTGATCTATAAAAAGCGAATGCAGCACCACCTCCAACCAAAAAGATAACTGCAAAACTAATAAAGAGAATCATGGAAATATCTGCTTCTCTTTTACTTTGTTCTGCAAGCAGTTTATGGTGGTTATAGTTGTAAGAGGCTTGAAACTTCTGGATGTTTTGCATTTCTGACGAGGAATAGGCAGAATCGTTCAGAATATAGCCAAGATTGGCATACTTGGCAATAGAATCTGGAATACGTTTCTGCTCAAAAACTTTTTGAAGTCCTTTATAAGCTGCTATTTGGTTATTTAAGTCTTTGCCATACAGTAATTCCTTTCTAAAGATGAATTCGGCAGAGTCCAACTGATGAATGGCCAATAAAAGACAACCTTTCGCATAATAATAGATCTCACGCCCCGATACAATGTTATCCTTTTCATCAAACAAACCAGATTTTGTTTCATACAGATGACAAAATAATCTTGCTCTGGCTATATCGCCTTTCTCAATTAGTGCAGTTATCGCAGGGCTTAATGTTTGTGCAGAACGTTCCATTTGTCCAATTCTTTGAAACAAACAAGAAGCATTACTCTTGATCATTATTAAAGAATCTGGCTGTTTTAAATAATCATAAGCATCTCCCTGTTGTGCATAACATTCTATAGCTTGCAAAGAATCACATCCTTTCCAAGCATAATATTCTGCGATTCTTAATTCCATTAACTGGCTACGAGGCTGTACCTGCTTATGAAAAATATTCGCACTCTGAGCATGGATACGACTCAGTACCTTATAATTGCAGTCCGCTGATGTGGTATCGGCGCAGTCGGCGGCTTCGTTATACATTTCCAAGGCACGGGGGAGCTCGTCGAGGCAATAGTAGGTGCGGCCGAGGATATAGCGGGAGCGCATCCTTTCGTTGGCATCGCCATGACGATCGAAGTAGTTGACTAACGACTCGGCCAGCGAGTCGTTCAGCATCGGCTGGCCGGAACGGTTCTGCTGTTCCAATTGCTCTAATTGCTGCAGCATCTGAGCCTTGTCACCGTTACAGCCCGCCAGGAGCACAACCGCTCCTAATACCATAACCCCTATTAGTTTCTTCATCATCATCTGTGTGTGTATGAATTAAGGTGATAATATAATAAAAAGTGTGTAGCCATAATTTCACTTTTTAATTTATAAATCGTCGGCTGCAAAGATAGGCATAATCTGAATACGATGAATAAATTCAGCGTTTCAATGCCGATGGGCTTATATGGCTGGGAAATAGACAGTTATGGCTTTTGTCAGAGCAAAAACCTGTCTATACGAAACGCTTTCAGGATACATCTAAGCGTTTCAATTCAATGTCTGAGCGATAAAAGTCAGGAGCATCCGCCAACTATCCAGACTTACAGGTATTAGCGTAGGAATTATCACAAACATGTGACAAATTTACACATCATTCCTGACTTGTGTTCTGAGAATAGCGATACGTCAGAGGTCGTTCCTCCTGATTGTCTGATCATGATCAGAAGGCTATTTCAATGATGTTAACATTAATATCTCTTTTGCTCATTTTCGGATAGAGGCCCCAATAATTAAAATACACTAACATAGGCAAAACAATATCACCAGAAAAGTATAAATCAAGATAAGTTACCCCGTCTCTTTCGTAAAAGGATTGTTTATCAAGATTCTGATAAACATTGTTTGATAATTTCTGCCCGATAATTAATGTATATGACTTAAAATCAATCGATGGCATTTGCTCCTTACCTGTATAGATTGCTTTTAAATCGTCATAACTATTTATGAAATAGCAAGTTTCAGAATTATCAAGGTGGAATGCACTATTATTCTCACCCCATGACGTAAGTGGTAATTCCTTATTAAAGAAATCATAAAGATCATCAAAGTTACTTTTGTCTCCAGGAACTGGAATAATTTTGCCATCATTTCTACTGGAGGACTCGGAAGTTTCGGAGGACTCGGGAGTCTTTGTAGTGATAACATCGTCATCGTCACTACTGCAAGCCGTCGTCACCATGCCGGCCATCAGCAGCACGACACTCATCGTAAATAACAAATTCTTTTTCATAACTACTAAACTTTTAAAATGATTAAACGCCTTCATTTGTAGACTTTCTACATAGATATAACTGAGAAAACCCAAAAGGTTGACGGGTTTTTGCTATCTTTTAAGATACTTTAACGCTTACAGACAGTTTCTTACATCATCTTCCTAATTAAATGAATACTTAAATGCACATTGTGCTTCGTCGCTGATGCCTGCATAATACATCAGGCACGGGTTGAGCCTAAGTCTTTGTCTCTTTTTTGGAGGAAAGATAAGAATAATCATTGAAATTAGTTGCATTTTATTTTGCATTTCGCTCGATTTGCACTACCTTTGCAGCCAAAATCAATAAATACGTATTTAAGGAATGGAAAACAAGACTTTTAAGCGCACGACGGTGACGTCGGCGCTGCCCTATGCCAACGGCGGCGTGCATATCGGCCATCTGGCTGGTGTGTATGTGCCTGCTGATATCTATGTGCGCTATCTGAGACTGAAGAAGCGCGAGGTGCTGTTTATCGGCGGTTCGGATGAGCACGGTGTACCCATCACCGTCCGTGCCCGTAAGGAGGGCATCACGCCACAGGACGTGGTGGACCGCTATCACAAGATGATCAAGGACTCGTTCGAGGAGTTCGGCATATCGTTTGATATCTACAGCCGCACAACAAGTGCGACGCACCATAAGTTTGCCGCCGACTGGTTCCGCAAGCTCTACGACGAGGGGAAACTGACGGAGGAGACCACCGCCCAACTCTACGACGAGGAGGCCAAGCAGTTCCTGGCCGACCGCTACGTGACGGGCGAGTGCCCCTACTGCCACAACGAGGGCGCCTATGGCGACCAGTGCGAGAAGTGCGGACGTGACCTCTCGCCTACGGAACTCATCAATCCGAAGTCGACCATCTCCGGCTCTACCCCCGTGATGAAGGAGACGAAGAACTGGTATCTGCCGCTGAATGAGTATCAGGACTGGCTGAAGCAGTGGATCCTGGAGGAGCACAAGGAGTGGCGTCCGAACGTGTACGGCCAGTGCAAGTCGTGGCTCGACATGGACCTGCAGCCCCGTGCCATGACCCGCGACCTCGACTGGGGCATCCCCGTGCCCATCGAGGGAGCCGACGGCAAGGTGCTCTACGTGTGGTTCGACGCGCCCATCGGCTATGTGTCGAACACGAAGGAACTCTGCGAGCGTGAGCCCGAGAAGTGGGGTAACTGGGAGAAGTGGTGGCAGGACGAGGACACGCGCCTCGTACACTTCATCGGCAAGGACAACATCGTGTTCCACTGCATCATCTTCCCCGTGATGATGAAGGCTCATGGCAAATTCATCATGCCCGACAATGTGCCTGCCAACGAGTTCCTGAACCTCGAGAACGATAAGATCTCAACCTCCCGCAACTGGGCCGTCTGGCTGCATGAGTATCTCGTCGATATGCCTGGCAAGCAGGATGTTCTGAGATATGTGCTCACCGCCAATGCCCCTGAGACCAAGGACAACAACTTCACTTGGAAGGACTTCCAGGATCGCAATAACAACGAACTGGTGGCCGTGTATGGTAACTTCGTGAACCGTGCCCTCCAGTTGACAAAGAAATACTGGAACGGTGTGGTGCCTGCCTGTGGCGACCTGCAGGACGTCGATAAGGCCGCCCTGGAGGAGTTCAAGGACGTGAAGGAGAAGGTGGAGACGCTGCTGGAGCAGTTCAAGTTCCGCGATGCCCAGTTCGAGGCGATGAACCTCGCCCGCATCGGCAACCGCTATATCACCGAGTGTGAGCCGTGGAAGGTGTGGAAGACTGATCCCAAGCGTTGTGAGACTATTCTCAACATCTGTCTGCAGTTGACGGCCAACCTCGCCATCGCCTTCGAGCCCTTCCTGCCGTTCTCGAGCAAGAAACTCCGCGAGATGCTCAATATTGACTCGTTCGAGTGGGAGCAACTGGGTAGCACAGACCTCCTGAAGGCTGGCCATCAGTTGGGTGAGCCTGCCCTGCTCTTCGAGAAGATTGAGGACGAGGTGATCCAGAAGCAGCTCGATAAACTCGAGGCTACCAAGAAGGCCAACGAGGCTGCCAACTATAAGGCTGCGCCCATCAAGGATACCGTCTCGTTCGAGGACTTTGAGAAACTCGATATCCGCGTCGGGCTGGTGAAGGACTGCCAGAAGGTGAAGAAATCGAAGAAACTGCTGCAGTTCACCATCGACGACGGCTCAGGCACAGACCGTACTATCTGCTCAGGTATCGCTGCCTTCTATGAGAACCCCGAGGAACTCATCGGCAAGCGCATCCTCTTCGTGGCCAACTTCGCCCCCCGTCAGATGATGGGCATCGAGAGCCAGGGTATGATCCTCTCTGCCGTCGACTCAGACGAGAGCCTCAGCGTGGTGACGACAACCAAAGATGTAAAACCTGGCAGTCAGGTGGGCTGAGAGGTCTGCTGACAGGCAACCTACTCGATACTGAGAATCAGGCGACGGTAGGCTACCAGACGGAAAGGTCCGTCATCGTGTACCTCACAGATGACATGCAGAGTCTGCCCCTTGGCATCCGCTGGAATATGAATCGTGGCTATCGGCTGGTCTGGCTGGCTGATAGCCACTTTTGTTGTGCCTATCTCAGGCTGCAGCCACCAGAGGAACGCCAGACGGTCGCCATCAGGATCTGAAGAGTCCGTGGCATCGAGGGTGAGGGTGTCACCAGCCTTCACCTTCATATTAACAGGAGATAGGGGCTGTTGCTTATCCTTCACATCCGAGGCCAGACGAATCTGGGGATTATGGTTGCCCTGGCCTTCGGCAGCCCATTGCATACGGGCCGTAAAGTCGTTCAGTTCATCAGGGTAGAAACGCATCTTATAGCCTATGCTGATGCTACGAACAGGCTCCTGCCAACTGGTCCAGGCCGTGGTCAGCGAGTCGGCGCACAGCCCCCTCTCGTGATAGCCCGCCCATCCTGCCTGACGGGGATCTTCCGGATCGTTGAGCCCATTGGGCATCAGATAGAGGAAACTGGGCGTATCGCCCTCGACACCCCACTTGTAGTCAGGATACTCCCTGCCCAGGGCTCCCTTGCCCTGGATGAGCGCCTGATGCTGCGGCCAGTAACGCTTGCCCAGTTCGCACTGCGCCTGCCACGTTCCTTCGTCCCAGACGAACAGAAGGTCACGGTTAAAGTCCTTCCGCAGCCATTGGTGAGAACTGTAGGCACGATCCATACGTCTATTATACTGCATGTCCTGGTCAGTGATGGTATAGATGCGGAACTTATTTACGAAACGCTTCAGGGCCTCGGCCGATCTTGTCTGCTTCACGCGCCAGACAGCCTGCGCCAGGGTGTTCGCACCACCCCAGGCAGCAACATAGATGGGACGGTCGTCAGCCTCGTCGGCCAGTCGGATGAGCAATTCACTGCCAGGCGAGTCGTTGCCCTCGCCGATCACCTTGATGCCCCCTCGCTGACTGCCCATCACGGCACGACCTTTCAGATAGTCGGCACTAGGCCAATAGCCCAACTGCTGAGCGCCGTTCTCCTCTTCAAGCGGCAGGAACGACGGTTGGGCAGAGCGTTTCATCAGGTTTGGCACATCCTTCCTATAGGCCTCGATGACGCGCTGCAGATAAACCGCCCACTCCACAGGGTAAGGGTCGCAGTTCCACCCGACGGTAGTGATCAGCGCCTCTATCTCATACTGGTCGGCATAAGCCATCAGCCTCACCATCGACTCCATATCGTCGGGTTCGACATCTGCAGGGGCTATGTCGGTACACACTACGAGGCGAGGTTTCAGGCCCGCCTCTCCCTTCGCCTGTCCCATCGTGGCGACAAGCAACAACAAAAACGTCGATACGACGCTGACTACTCGGAATGCTTTTACCATATTCAAAACCGTATTTGCCGACAAAGGTACAAAGAAAAAATGACATTTCTTTTGTTTATTGCATGAAATCATGTATCTTTGCCACCGAAATGAGTCTGATAGATATCATCCTCTTGGCTGTGGCACTGGCGATGGACTGCCTGACGGTATCGATCGTCAGCGGGGTCTTGGTGTTTACAGTTGACAGTTTACAGTTTACAGATGATTACTCTGCTGGTGATTCTGGGCTTGCCAGCAAATCAACTGTAAACTGTAAACCGTTAACCGTAAACTTTAGAATGGCTCTGCTATTCGGACTATTTCAGGCGATGATGCCGCTATTGGGCTGGCTGGGCATCAGCCACTTCCAACAGTATATGGAGGCCTACGACCATTGGATAGCCTTCTCGTTGCTGGCTTTTATCGGCGGGCGGATGGTGTGGGAGAGTCTGCACCCCGAGGAGGAGCACCACTTCGATCCTCACAGGCTGCGCACCCAGTTGCTGCTGGCCGTTGCCACCAGCATCGATGCCCTGGCCGTTGGTATCTCCTTTGCCTGCACGGGCTATTCTACTTTCGGCCAGTTGCTGATGCCGGTAGCAGTCATTGGCGCTGTGTCGTTCCTCTTCAGTATCCTTGGCTACCAAATAGGGCGACGCTTCGGCAGAAGCATCGCCCTAAGGTTTAAGCCAGAACTGTTTGGTGGCATCATTCTTATTCTGATTGGTGTGAAAGTTCTTCTGTCACACCTGCTTGACGAGGCTATCTGACCAGCCTCACCTCATAGATCTCACCGATCTGACGGTGGGGCTTGGCCACAAACTTCACCCGTACCTGCTTCTTACCCTTCAGCGCCTCCTCTGGCACAGGGTAGGTCTCGTACTTGAACTCTGAGATACGATACTTACCCGTGTTGTTCACGGAGGTCACCAGCACGTCGTCGACGAAGATGTCAAACTCATGACTCTTCCACTCGCCCACACCCCAGTATTTCAGGCGCAGACTAAGACTGGTCTGTCCACCCGTCTGCATCAGATAACTGAAGTAGTGGCCGTTGCTGGCGTCACGGTAGAACACGTCGTTGGAGTTGCCCACAAACGAGTCATCCGTCTCCATAAAATGGTCTGACTCTGGCTGTTGCTCACCTGGTTGCACCTTGTCCACCGTACGGTCCTCCAATGCCTGACGCTCCTGCTCCTGTTTGGCCAGGTTGTCGAGGTAGCCTTGATAGTTGTCCTCCGAGAGGGCGAGCCAGTACATCATGTAACGGCTATCGTGGAGTTCGAAGAAGGGCATCAGTTCGTTGCGAATCTCGTTGACCATCTTGGTAGAGAGTGTGAAATGTAACGGCTTGCCGGCAACGGGCTGCAACTGATTGGCGATGTCCTCTATATTATTATTAATAAGGATAGGTGCCTGGTCGGTAGGCAGTTTCTTACCTACAGCCAACTGTCCGAATCGGCTGTCGTCGGCAATCAGCATGGCGAGGTCCTCGGTGCCCGTCTTCATGGCCAGCATGATGGGGCCGTGCATCAGGGCGATGTACTGTGGCAGGTTGGGCATATACTTCACATAGTTATACATCGGGAAGTTGATCTCCACCACGTCACCCTTCTTCCACTGGCGGTCGATGGTGACATACGACGAGGGACCTGTGACGATGGCGACGGGCTGACCGTTCACCTTCACAGCAAACTGTCCCGGCTTCACCCAACCCGGATAGCGGACGTTGAGTGCGAACTTGCCCTTGCCCTCAGCAATGGTTATCTTACTGGTCTCGGCATAGGGGAAACCGGTCGCCTGACGAATGGTGACACCTTTCGCCTTCCAGTTCAATTCAGAAGCCACGAAGAGGTTCACATACAAAGCATTACCCACATGGGTATAGATAAACTGTCCGTACTTGCCGTGGTTCTCCATACCCGTACCCACGCAGCACCACATGGCCTCGTTGGGAGCCGAGTAGTTGCGATAATGACGCGGACGGGCCGAGGTGAAGTAGACATAGCCGCCATGCTCGGGATGCTGGCTGGAGAGGATGTGGTTAAAGGTAGCCAGTTCGTAGAAGTCGGCGAAGCGTGCCTCGGGATTACGGCGGTGCAACTCCTCGGAGAGTTTCAGCATGTTGTTCGTGTTACAGGTCTCCGGGCCGTCGATGTCGTTGACGAAGTCCTTGCAGGCCTCCTTGCTGGGGAAGTGCTCACGACGGCTGTTGCCACCAAAGGCCAGCGAACGCTCACCTGTGACAATGTCCCAGAAATAGATACCGGCATTGTGGTAGGCCTCATCGCCCGAGAGTTCGGCGATACGCTCGAACCCCACCACCTTCGGCACCTGCGTATTGGCATGCAGGTTGTCGAGACAGTCCTGCCGCTGTGAGAGGGGATTCAGCAGGCGACGGTGCGAGAAGCGCCTGGCCACGTCGAGATACTTCTTGTCGCCCGTGATGGCATAGGCATCAGCCAGCACCTCGTTCATGCCACCGTGCTCCGTATCGAGTGCCCGTTCCATCTGCTGGTCCGTGAGTCCTGCCGTCAGGTCGATGGCCCAGTCGCAGAGGCCGAGGAAGAGTGCCTTGGCCTGTTCGTTGCCGCAATAGACCCAGGCATCGCGCAGGCCGGCATATATCTTATGGACATTATAGAACGGCACCCACGAACCGAAGTAGGCCTTGAAGTCACCCTGCTTGAAGGTAGACCAGACGCGGTCGCTGTTGGGCACCCCGCCGATATAGCCCTTGCCCCACGAGGGATGGTTCCTGACGTTGGCATCGGCACAGGCCTGCAACTCGCTGATCCAGTATTCCATGCGCTGCTGGCATTCCTTGCTGCCCGTAGCGGCGTTCATGGCCAAGGCGGTCAGATAGTGGCCACCCACATGACCGTCCAGTCCTGCCCAGTTAGGATACAACTCGCCCTTCGGGGTGAGGCCGGCCTCCTTCAGGAAAGGTGCCAACAGGCGGTCGTTGTCGTACTGCAGCAGTACCTTGATGTTCAGGTCGCGGGCATGTTTCAGCGGACCGTCGAGCAATGTGACGTCACCAAGTGGGAACTCGTCGGCATAGAGCCGGTCCTGTGCCTGAATGCTGCCTGCGCAGAGGAACAGCATCAGGAGAGGAAAAAGTCTGATTCTTTTATGCATGATTTTGAGATATTGATAATTCTGGCACAAAGATACAAACAATCGCCGACATATCAAAGCGATTTGAGAGATTTTTGAAAAAACAAAGAAGGAGTAACAGATACCTTAAGGCACTTTCCGGGTGCTTTCCCTCACTTCCAGCCGTGCACCGGCGGTAACATGGCAGACCTCGTCATGGCCGTTCATCTGATCTTGCAGCAACTTGAAGACTTTCGTGCCAAACTCTTTCGGGCTGTGTCTTACAAACGTTATCCGGGGAGTTACCATCTCCGACACCCAGTCGCTCATGAACCCGATAATCGACATATCCTCTGGCACATGCAATCCCTTGCTGACAATAGCCTGAATGGACGAGACGGCTAACAATCCGTGAACAGCAACGATGGCGTCAGGCGGTTCAGGCAGGCTCAGCAGTTCGAGTGTGTCAGACAGGCCAGAGTTGAAATTGAGAGAACTGCACTTCACCAATTCTTTCCTGACAGGAATGCCCCGTTCGTGCAAGGCCTCGATATAGCCATGCTTGCGGTCTGTAGTCTGTTTGAGCAGGTTTGGTCCTCCTAAGAAAGCAATGCGCCGGGCCCCGCCGTCAATCAGATGAAGCGTGGCCTGCCGGGCGAGTTGCTCATCATTGATGGCAACAGATGAGATATCGATGTCTGCCGTCCGGTCGAAGAGGACCAAAGGTATGTGATTCCGCTTCAGCCGTTCCAGGTGGGTAAAATCCGTCGTTTCCTGAGACAGGCTGAGGATGACGCCTTCAACGTGCATGCTTTCGAGAAGTTCCACACACTCCACCTCACCAGCATAACTGTCGTCAGAGTCCATGATGATACACAGCAGTCCCGCCTTTCTGGCTTCTGCCTCCACCCGCTTCACAAAGTGAGCATAGGGGCCGAACGACACGTCGGGCACCACAATGCCGATGGTGCGGGTGGTATCGAAGCGAAGACTGATGGCAAAGGGGTTCGGGCGATAACACTGTTCCTGGGCCAACCGCTCTATCTTCTCCTTCAAAGCAGCACTCACGCCGCTTTGGCCTCTCAGTGCCCGTGATACCGTCGAAACATTAATTCCGAGGATCTTGGCTATGTCGCGCTGTGATATACGTTTCTTCAAGTTTTGAACGTTTTGGGATAACAATTGCAAAATTAGTGGATTCTGTCTCAATAAAACGCATCATATATATGATTTATTACGCAACGCGTTGCGCTTGGAGCAATAATAAAAACCGTCTGATTTCATCAAGCAGACGGTTCTTTCACATTTATATTGAATTTTTGTGTGGTTGTCCCGGCGAGAGATAAGACAGGTACGATATCTACTGCCATTCCAACAATGCAAAGGAACGACAAAATATCTGAATACGCAACACTTTTGCGCAAAAAACAGCCGCAACGCTTTGCGCTTTTCTAAAAATAACTTACCATTGAACGATACTCGATGGTATTTACGCTTGAAAATACGAAGAAACTTCATGATTTCTTTGGTATTCTGCTTGCTTAATCGTACCTTTGCAGCAGAAAGCATTGATTATAACAGACATGAATCGTCAAGAGATAACCTTCGATACGTTTGTTCGCGGCCTGGTGGCAGTGATCATTGTCGTCGGCATCGTCATGCTGCTCAATAGGCTGAGTGGGGTGCTGACGCCCTTCTTCCTGGCATGGCTCATCTCCTACCTGTTGTTCCCGATGGTCAAGTTCTTCCAGTTCCGTTGCCGGATGAAGTACCGCATCCTCGGCATCCTGTGCTCTTTCATCGTCGTGGGTGGCCTACTGACAGGACTATTCTTCCTCGTCGTGCCACCGATGATTGAAGAGAGTGTCCATGTCAAGAACCTGCTGGTAAACTATCTCTCCCAGTCGGAGACACTCAGCAACATCCCCAACATCCTTCAGAAGTTTCTGCGTGAGCACCTGACCATCGACGAGATTAAAGGCATCGTGACCCAGACAGGCTTCCTCGAAGGTATCAAGTCGGCTGTGCCTAAGGTGTGGGAATTCATCATGCAGTCTATCAGCGTCGTGTCGGGTGTTTTCTCCCTGACGATGGTGTTCCTCTACACTCTCTTCATCCTGCTCGACTACGAGAAGATCTGCAACGACTGGCCTAACCTGCTGCCCGTCAAGTATCGCAAGTTTGCCATCCAGTTGATGAGCGACATCGAGGTTGGCATGAACAAGTATTTCCGTGGTCAGGGCATCGTGGCGCTGTGTGTCGGCATCCTCTTCAGCATAGGTTTTGTCATCATCGACTTCCCGATGGCCATCGGCCTCGGCCTGTTCATCGGCCTGCTGAACATGGTACCCTACCTCCAACTTGTCGGTTTCATCCCAACCATCCTTCTGGCAATTGTCAAAGCGGCCGAGACCGGCGAGAACTTCTGGGCCATCATGCTCATGGCACTCATTGTGTTTGCCGTGGTGCAAACCATCCAGGATACGTTCCTCACACCGAAGATCATGGGCAAGGTGACGGGCCTGAACTCGGCCATCATCCTCCTATCGCTGTCGATATGGGGTTCATTATTAGGCGTACTGGGCATGATTATCGCCCTGCCGATGACGACACTGCTGCTGACATATTATCAGCGATATATCATCAATAAGAATTCAAATACTCATTAAGGGCTTCGACGAGACGGTCGTCTTCTTCCGGTGTGCGGGCTGTCACCCTGAAACAATGATTGTCGAGACTACGGAAGTTGGAGGCATCCCGAATCAGGATGCCGTAATGGTCGATGAGCCATTTCTTCAGGTCGTGGGTGTCGCCATGATCGATGTTCACCAGCATGAAGTGCGTCGCCGTGTCCATCACCAGCAGTCCGTCGATGGCCGACAGTTGTTGGCGCAGGCGCTGGGCCTCTGCCAGATAGTCAGGGAGGTCGGGTACCATCTTCGGATCATGCTCCAACAGGTATTTGCCCGCCTCGATGGCGACGGCATTGACGGTCCAGGGCTGACGGATCTGCCGCAGGCGGTCGATGATAATGGGCGAACTGAAGATATACCCTAATCGCAGGCCTGGGATACAGTATTTCTTCGAGAGCGAGTGGACGAGCATGACATTAAAGCAGTCGGTCAGATTGTGAGGTTTGAGCATCGGACTGAGCGTATAGTCCTCATACGACTGGTCGATCACGTAGAGATAACGGGGGTGCTGGCGGATGATGTGGCTGATGAGGTGCTTGTTCATCACGTTGCCTGTAGGGTTGTTGGGATTGCAGAGCCAGTAGAGGCGGTCTTCTGGCAGAATCTCGAGTTCATCGTCAGTATTATACGACAGCAGGTGATTATAGATCTTACAGGCATCCTCGTATTCCGTAAAGGTCGGCTGCGGGATGATGGATGCCCATCCGCTGTAGAGTTGTGCGATGAGGTAGATAGCCTCCGTAGCACCATTCGTGACCATAATGGTCTCCTCTGGTACGCCGAACTTCTCGGCCAGCATCCTCTCCAGCCCTACGGCCTCCGGCTCAGGATAATGGCCCACGATGCCGAAGCGGCTTGCCAAGTGTGCCTGCAACCCCGACAGGTCAGCGCCGAAATAGATGTTGGAACTGAAGTCCATCTTGATTTGTGCGCCATAACGATAGGCGTCGTCACCGTGTCCGAATATCATAGATTTTGAAATTTGAAGTTTAAACTTTGAAATTTATGACTACTTCTTTACCCTGATGGTAAGCGTCTCCTTGTCGAAGACGATGTTCTCCCGTTCGATGAACCGCCCGAGGTCGCCACTTGCCGCTAATGCCTCAGGCGAGCCGATAGTCATAGGACTCATGTCTCCTTCCTCTGCTTTCCTCATCAGCCAGATGGTGTCAGCCAATTGGAGTGCCAGTTCCACGTCGTGGGTAGAGAGGAAGATGGTCTTCTGCGCCTGACGGCTGATGCTACGCAGCAATAGCAGCACCTCCACCTTGCTTGGATAGTCGAGGAAGGCCGTCGGCTCGTCGAGAAAGATGACGGGCGTCTGCTGGGCCAGCGCCTTGGCAATCATCACCTTCTGCCGCTCGCCGTCGCTGAGGGTATGAATAGGCCGGCGGGTAAGGCTCTTGACACCCACCATCTCGATGGCCTCATCCACGATGCGGAGGTCTTCCTCGGAGTAGGTCCCCCAAAAGCCTGTATAGGGTGATCGCCCCAGCGATACCAATTCCCTGACGGACATGTTCCTCACGTCGGGCTTCTCCGTCAGCACCACCCCAATCAGTTTGCTCAGGTCCTTGTCCGACAGAGAGGCTATTTCTTTTGTGTTTACTGTTGGCGGTTTAAGTTCTTGCGTCCCTGCGGTAGCAAGCGACAAAGCCGAGCGTACAGTTGATTTGCTGGCAAGCCCTTCAGATCCGTCAGTGTAATCATCTGTAAACCGTAAACTGTAAACTGTAAACAAAATCTCCCCTCTGATAGCAGGTTGGAAGGCAGAGAGTGTGCGCAACAAGGTCGACTTCCCCACACCGTTGGCACCCAGCAGACACGTCAACTCACCGCTGCGTATGCTGCCGCTGATACCCTCGGCCACCGTCTTGACGCTATGCTTTGTCTGGTAACCGATGCTCAGGTTCTTCAGTTGAATCGTTTCGTTATTCATCGCTGCAAAGATACAACTTTTTAGGAAAGAAATGAGAATAATGACCAAAAATTTATACTAAAGATGATAACTTTCGGCTAAATATTATAAAAACACTTCTCGCTTGATCACTTCCATGGCCTGACTGAACTCGTAAGTCACCATCAGTACTTCTCTCTCTTTGTAACCATCGATTGTCATCGATACTGGAGTCTTTGCCATAATCTTTTTCCTTTCTTTTTTAAATTGTTATAATAAAATGTTTTGTTTGATGGTGCAAAGATACGATGGCTTTCGGTCTCAATCCCAGAAAACCCAGAAAACTTTTGGTTATCTTCTCACTTATTTGTAACTTTGCACCCTGAATCGGTTCACCATGGGGTGATTAATAGGGAATCAGGTGTAAATCCTGAACAGTCCCGCTGCTGTAAGCCGTCCTTATCGGAGCAGACACAGAGTCACTGAGATTATCGGGAAGACGTCTGCGACCGGACGGTAAGTCAGAAGACCTGCCGATGACAACGTTGCCATCTATCAATCTCTGGGGTTAGATTGAAAAGGTGAAAGTGAAAGAGTGAAAAGGTGAAAAAGTATTTGAGAGGAGTCTGGAGTCAAGAGACTGGAGTCTGTAGAATGCTTTGGTGGCAGAGGATTCTGCCGCTTATATTCGTTTTTTCACTTTTTCACCTTTTCACCTTTGCCCAAGGCAGGCTGGATTCTGTACAGCACGTGCGGGAGATTGTCGTTGTGTCAAAGCCTGCCATGCGGGAGGTGGTGCCGAGTCAGAAACTGAACGGCGAGATGCTGGAGAAACTCAATACGCACTCTGTGGCCGATGCCCTGCGCTATTTCTCTGGCATCCAGTTGAAGGACTATGGCGGCGTGGGCGGCATCAAGACCGTCAATATCCGTTCGATGGGTACTCATCACCTTGGCATCAGTTACGACGGCGTGGCTTTGGGTAATGCACAGAACGGACAGATAGACCTCGGACAGTTCTCGCTCGACAACGTGGAGGAAATCACGCTCTATAACGGACAGAAGAGTGCCATCTTCCAGCCAGCCTCCGACTTTGGGAACGCAGGATCGATCTATATACGAACGAAGGAGCCCGAGTTTCGGAGGTACGGAGGTACGGGGGTGCGGAGGTACGAGAATACTCATCTGCGGTTTAAGGCGCAGTATGGAAGCTGTGATATGTTACGATTGTCAGTTCTCTGGGAGCAAAAACTGTCGGAGACGGTCAGCAGCAGTGTGAGTGCCGGATTCCTGACGGCCAGCGGCAAGTATAAGTTCCGTTACGAGCGACGCTATCCTGATGGGACGACGGCCTGGGACACGACGGCTGTACGACAGAACGGCGATATCCACGCAGAACGTATCGAGGCAAACCTCTATGGCCGTCTGTGGCAGGGCAGTTGGCAGGTAAAGGGTTATCTCTACAACTCTGCCCGTGGCATCCCTGGGGCTATTGTGAACAACGTGTGGCGACGGGGAGAACGGCAACAAGATCTGAACACTTTCTTCCAAGCAGCCTACGACAAGAGCATCGGCAATAAGTTTGCCACCCGCTGGCTGGCGAAGTACGCCTACTACAACACTCACTACGTGAATCGCGACTCAACACAACTGCCCGTCGACAACCGCTATAAACAGCAGGAGTTCTACTTCTCCACAGCCAATGTGCTCGAACTATTGCCCAACTGGAGTGCCTCGCTGAGTTACGACTTCAAGTGGAACAAACTTAATGCAGACATATGGAACTTCGCCTACCCCACCCGCATCTCGAACCTCGTTAGCCTCGCTACGGCCATCGACTACAAGCACCTGAAGGCGCAGGGGTCGTTGCTTGCCACGTTTATCAATGATAGATATCGGAAGTACGGAGGTACGGGGGCACGGGGGTACGAGAATAGTTCGGCGGCAGCAAATTCTTCATTCTTCACTCTTCACTCTTCACTTCAAAAACTGACTCCGGCAGTATTTGTGAACGTCTATCCTTTCCGAGGCACGTTCTTCTCCATGCGGGCCTACGTGAAGCAGAGTTTCCGTATGCCGACGTTCAACGACCTCTATTATACCGACATGGGCAATGCGAACCTCGTGCCGGAACGGGCCACGCAGTACGATGTAGGCTTTGCGCTGAACAAGCACTTTACCCAAGGTCTCGTCCGTCATGCGGAGATGCACTTCGACGCTTATTATAATACGGTACACGACAAGATCGTGGCCTATCCCAAGGGTCAGCAGTTCCGTTGGACGATGCTTAACTTAGGAAAGGTCCACATCAAGGGTATCGACGTAGAGGCAGAGGCTGATTTCAAGATCGGAAAGGACCTCGTAGCGACGGCCAGAGCCCAGTACACCTATCAGGATGCCCGCGACGTGACAGACCCTGCCGACAGTTACTACAACGACCAGATACCCTACATCCCCTGGCACTCTGGCTCAGCCATCGTCGGACTCTCCTATAAGAACTGGGATCTGAACTACTCGTTCATCTATGCCGGCGAGCGCTACGACGAACAGGAGAACATTCTCTACAACCATATGGAGCCTTGGTATACCAGCGATCTCTCGCTCCGCTATCAGTTTGTAGTTTATAGTTTAAAGTTTATAGCCCAGGCAGAGGTGAACAACGTGCTGGATCAGGACTACGAGGTCATCGTGAATTACCCGATGCCGGGCAGGAACTATACCCTCTCATTAACAGTAGAAATATGATAAGACAGATTAGACATAAGATTCTTGTTTTTAGACATAAGAACATAAGAACATATTTTTTATGCTCTCTCCTATGCTCCAATGCCAAAAACTTATGTTCTTATGCCCTTTTGTCCTTATTTGTATTTCTGTCTGCCTGCAGGAACGATGTGATGGTGGTGCCGATGGAGGATATCAACACAGGAGGCAAGGCGGTGAAGAGCGAGATTGTCGGCATGTACCTGCTCAACGAGGGCAATATGGGTTCCAACAAGGCCACCCTCGACTACCTCGACCTATCGGGACGTGACTCCACCGTACATTATTATAGGAATATCTATTCCGAGCGTAACCCGTCGACGGTGATGTCGTTGGGCGATGTGGGTAACGACTGTCAGATCTACGGCTCCCGTCTGTGGCTGGTCATCAACTGCTCGAACAAGGTAGAGGTGGCCCGTGCCTCTGATGCCGTCAGGATCGGAAAGGTGAACATCCCCAACTGCCGCTATGTCACCTTCAAGGATGGTTATGCATACGTCTCGTCGTATGTCGGCACCCAGTATGGTGCAAGCAGCAGTCCCTTAGGCAGTGTCTACAAAGTCGACACCCTCACCCTGCAGAAGGTCGACTCCGTCAGCGTGGGGTATCAGCCAGAGGAGATGGCCATCGTGGGACAGAGGCTCTACGTGGCCAACAGCGGCGGTTATCAGGGAATGACGGGACAGGGCTACGAGAGTACGATGAGCGTCATCGACCTGCAGACGATGCGAGAGACGGACAAGATCAACGTGGCTGCCAATCTGCATCATGTTAAGGCTGACCGATATGGTCAACTCTGGGTGACGGCCCGTGGAAACTATATGAACGAAACGTCGAGCCTCTGGTGGTTACAGCCCGACGGCAACGGACAGATGATGGTGGGCGGTCATCTGGACCAGGCCGTCAGCGACCTCTGCATCGTGGGCGACTCGCTCTACTTCTACGGTAGCCAGTGGAGTGAGGTGACGATGACGAACACCGTCACATACGGCATCATTAATGTGCGCACCCACCAGGTTGTCAGCACCAACCTCTCCAATGCCCCTGAGATCCAGAAGATCCGCATGCCCTATGGCATCATCGTCAACCCTCTGCAGCACGACTTCTATCTGATGGATGCGAAGAACTATGTTTCGAGCGGCGAACTGCTCCATTTCCTCCCTGACGGCACCTTCGACTGGAAGGTCAAAACCGGCGATATCCCAGGGCACGCGACGTTTTTAAAAGTGGAAAGTAAGAAGTAAACACAATAGAATGAATATGAGATATAAAATGACAAGAAAAGGTTTGGTGATAGGTGTTTCACTTTTTCACCTTTTCACCTTTTCACCTTTAAGTGCTCAGGAGCACTCAAAATACATCCAGGCCGTCGACGAGTACCGCCCCGCACCAGGACAGTTCGTCAACGACGCCCCAGAATATGAGGAGGGCGACACGGAGGCCGACATGATCCGCAAGTGCAATGAACGGGTAGCAGGCCTCGGCCCCCTCGATGCCCATATCGTGGCCCTCGGCGGCTGGGGAGGATACATCACCTTCCACTTCGACCACCCTATCGCTAACATTCCTGGCCAGCGTGACTTCGCCGTCTGGGGCAATGCCTATCAGGAGATGCGCCATCTTGTCTTCGGCGGCATGAACGAGGCAGGCATCGTGATGGTGTCGAAGGATGACAACGGCAACGGTCTGCCCGACGACCAGTGGTATGAGATTAGCGGCAGTTGTGACGTAGACAGCACTGGCAAAGTCACTTATGGCTACGAGATTACCTACCAGCGTAACCCCATGAACGACATCCCCTGGATCGACAACCAAGGCAACAGCGGTACTATCGACCGCAACCATTACCACGAACAAGAGTACTTCCCCCTATGGCTGACAGACGACGAACTGACCTTCAGAGGTACCCGACTACCAGACAATATGCAGAACCTCTCCGATCAGGTGGATGAGTCCTGGAGTCCCTATTATTATGTGCTGTTGGGGTTCCGTTACGGCTATGCCGACAACCTTCCCAACTTCACCGACGATGCCGACGCCACCTCTTATAATACGGAGGGTTGTGGTATCGATATCTCCTGGGCCGTTGACGAGCAGCGCCAGCCCGTCAGCCTCGACCACATTGACTTCGTCCGCGTCTATACCGGACTGAACCAGAAGTGTCCCCAGCCCGATTGGTGGGGTGAGACATCCACGGAGTTCCTCTGTGCAGAGGACCTGCACCTCGAGGCCTCGCTCGACGCCATCCGCCAGGCAACGGGGATCCAGCCCCCGAGGAGTGTGGAGCGTGGAGCGTGGAGTGAGAATACCCCTGCCTACGACCTCCTTGGCCGCCACATCAACATATCTCCCTCCTCCCTCCTCCCTCCACACTCCTCGAGTAGCCCATCTCACTCCTCGAAAAAGACAATCATCATCTCCAATGGCAAAAAATATCTTTCTAAATAATAAATCACATTATTAACTTATTAAAAAACAAAGCAGTTATGAAAACAAACAAATTATTCGGACTGGCAGCCATCGTATGTGGTGCCGTCCTCGCAATGAGTTCTTGTACGGGTAACGAAGACACCCCTGTGAATCCCGATCCTCAGCCCCAGCCCCAGCCTCAGCCTGAGATGGTCAATGCCACCATCGGCTTCGAAGGTGCTCCCCTTAATGCCGACGGCATTTGGCATGGCGATGAGAACGGCGAGAAGGTAGACAACTTCGGCTCTGAGGCCTTCGAATGCAACTACAAGGAGGACATCGTGAACTTCCCCGTCACCTGGACACCCTCTTGGGCCAGTTGGAGTGGCTTTGGTGTCTCCAAGCGCACAGAGACCACCTACGCAGCCGAAACGATGGCTATAGACCAGTTCAACAACATCACCGGCAAAGCCCACGGCGGCGACAACTTCATGGTCGTCTTTACCTTCGGTGAGCAGATTACCTTCGACAAGCCTGTCAAGGTAAAAGGCTTCTGGTACACCAACAATGCCTGGACGGTGGATGCCATCCTCAACGGCGACGGCATGACACCCGGCAAGTTTGAGGCCGAGGACTTCTTGAACTGTATCGTTTATCCCACACCAGCCCAGGAAGACATCATGAGCGGTGCCCGTCTGGAGATTCCTCTCGCCAAAGACGGTGACTACGTGAAAGAGTGGAAATACTGCGACCTGAGCGACGTCGTGGCTTTCCATAACATCAAGGCCCTCTCCTTCGGATTTGAAGGCACAAAGAAGAACGACTACGGTCTGACCACACCAACTTACATCTGTATCGATGACATCGAGGTGGAATATGTAAAATAAGACCCGTTGAAGCACGTTTTATTCATATTACTGACTGCATTGCTTGTCTCCTGCGGAGGTCGCCAGACGACGGCTTCACAGGAGGCAGGCGACACAGTCGTCTTTAAGTACGCCACCCAACTCAACATCGTCCGACATAAGGACTATACCGAGGTGGTGGTGAAGAACCCGTGGAAGGAAGGCAAAATCCTCCACAGTTATCTCCTGGTGCCTGACAGCATCGACCCTTATGACATATCTCTTACCTCTCACCACTCACCTCTCACCTCTACCATCGTCCGCACGCCACTGCGTCGCTCCGTGATGTTCACCACCGTCCATTGTGCCATGCTGATGTCGTTTGGTTGTGAACAAAGCATCGCCGGAGTGGCGGATCTGAAATATATCAAGATTCCCTGGATTCACGAACAGGTGAAGGCTGGCCGCATCACCGATGTGGGTGAAGGCATGAGTCCTGTGGTGGAGAAGATCATCGACCAGCGTCCTGACGCCCTGTTCCTCTCGCCCTTTGAGAACAGCGGGGGCTATGGCCGTTTGGAAGAGATTGGCATCCCCATCATCGAGTGTGCCGAATACATGGAGCCTTCACCCTTGGCCCGTGCCGAGTGGTTGCGCTTCTATGGCATGCTCTTCGGCTGCGAATCCCGTGCCGACAGCCTCTTTGCCGTCGTCGATAGCAGTTATTGTGCTCTGAAAGGCTTGTTTACAGTTGACAAACAAAAATCCGTCTTGCTCGACAAAGTGACGGGCAGCGTCTGGTATGTGCCTGGTGGCCGTAGCACCATCGGACAGATGATTCAAGATGCCGGCGGCAACTATCCCTGGGCCGACGATGACCATAGCGGTAGCGTTTCTTTGCCTTTCGAGGCGGTCTTAGAGAAAGCTGGCGAGGCTGATGTCTGGCTCTTCCGTTATAGCAGCGACCACGACATCACCCCCGACGAACTGCTTAGCGAGCATCACGGCTACGGTCAGTTCAAGGCATTCCAAAGCGGAGAGATCTATGGCTGCGACGTGGAGCGCTCTCTTTTCTATGAAGAGTCGCCCTTCCGTCCTGACTGGCTGTTGGGTGATTACATTCACATCCTCCATCCTGATATTCCCAACCTTCCACCGCTGAGATACTATAAAAAGGTAAAAGTGAACAGTGAATAGTGAAAAATTTGCTACCGCTATAGATATGAAGCAGAAGGGTTTTGTCTATTGCGTCTGTCTGGGCTTGCTCATCATCGTGCTCTTCGCCCTGAATCTGGTGATGGGTTCTGTCAGCATCCCCGTTGGCGATGTGTTCAGCATCCTCATGGGCGACAGGTCGCTGAAACCCTCATGGCAGTTCATCGTCCTTGAGTCGCGACTGCCACAAGCCATCACGGCCACCCTTTGTGGGGGTGCCCTTGCCGTCAGTGGCCTGATGCTTCAGACGGCCTTCCGCAACCCGCTGGCAGGCCCTTCAGTCTTTGGTATCAACAGCGGTGCAGGACTAGGTGTGGCCTTAGTCATGCTGTTATTGGGCGGTGGACTCTCCATAGGCTCTTTACAAGTGAGTGGCTTTGCCGCCGTACTGATGGCCGCCTTCATCGGGGCAATGGCCGTCATGGCGCTCATCTTCTTTTTCTCCACGCTGGTACGAAACAATGTCATGTTGCTCATCGTGGGCATCATGATCGGCTACATCTCCAACTCAGCCATCTCACTGCTTAACTTCTTCGCTACCGATGAGGGTGTGAAGTCATATATGGTCTGGGGCATGGGCTCCTTCGGCGGAATTTCGATGAGCAATATGCCCGTCTTCGCCAGCGTTACCCTCATCGGACTCCTGGGTGCCCTACTGCTCATCAAACCCCTCAACGCCCTCTTATTAGGCGACCGTTATGCCGAGAACCTCGGCGTGAACATCTTAAGGGTGCGCAACTGGCTGCTTATCGTCACTGGCCTGTTGACGGCTGTCACCACTGCCTTCTGTGGTCCTGTGGCATTCATCGGCCTTGCCGTACCGCATATTGCCCGACTGCTGCTAACGACCGACAACCATCGTGTGCTGTTGCCAGCCACCATCCTCTGTGGTGCCATCGTAGCCCTTGTCTGCAACCTTATCTGTTTCCTCCCAGGCGAGACCGGTGTTATCCCTCTTAATGCCGTCACGCCTCTGATTGGTGCCCCTGTCATCATCTACGTCATCGCCCGCAAGCGCTAAAAGGAGAGCAAAACCTATTTGCCATCAGTCCGTTTAGAGCCTGTCAAACAAAAATGTTAAGCAACCATAAATGCCGGCACTAATGGTTAATAAATCCAAACGTCCGGTTTCCCCATACAAGATTATTGCCTTTCTATAATTATATAGATGAAGAGATTCTAAAAAACCAACGATTATGAGAAAGAACATTTTCTATTGGATAGGCGCAGCAATGATGCTGGTAGTCGGCTTGAGCAGTTGCAGCAAGACCGACGATGAAGAAAAAGCAAACATTATTACTGGATTGTATGGCTTTTCGGCCAACGATGAAAGTGCTGATGTGATTCATCTTGTTGCTGGAGATATGAACGTGCTGCAGATCCAGTCGGAAAATGGCGATACAGAATTATGCAGCCTTTATACTCCTTGGGGCAGTTTGACAAGCGGACAGGAAATAAAGACCGAACCTGACGGCAGCACGCATACGGTATATCATCTGGGATTCTCGGCTATGATTCTGAATTCATCGCTCTTCAACGTCATGACTTTAGACATAGAAAGCGATCAGGCCGCTAGTGCCGGTGAACTGAAGGTGGGAGATACCTTTGACAGCAGCGTCATCCAAGTGATAGCCTTTGACAATCGTAATACGCTGACCGAAGGGAGGTTTGACTATGCAAAAGGAGGACAAGTACAGGTGGTGGACCTGCAGACGGACGATAACGGGAGATCGCACATTACGATTAGCCTGCAGGACCTGAAGTTCAACTCGTTTGATCAGAAGCACTCCTATACGCTCAATGCCACGATCGATTACGTAATTGCCGTAGACGACCCTGAATCCAACGAGACTCAGCCAGAGCCAATTACTGGCGACTTTGATATGGAGACGGCGCTGATTCCAAGCGATGAACTGATCTCTTTCATGATGGACGCACTATACAAGAATGAGACTCAGGGACGGCATACCTTCTTCAGCGAAGACCCTGAAGAGCAGAAGTGCCTGATCATCAATAGCATTGAGGAGTTCCGCGAGGCGTATAAGGGCGACAAGGACATCAGTCCTATCATTCACCACGTCAACTTCAACTACTGCACCCTCGTCATCGGGCGAACATACGGCGAACACAGCGGCATGTCGTTAGGCGACTATGAACTGGCAGACAATGGAGACGCCTATCAACTCGACGTGACGCTGAATAACAACATCAATCCCAACCTCGTCTATACAACTGCTCTAACCGACCTCTATTTCTGGAAAATCTATCCCAAGATGGAGAACAAGCCCGTCGTCTTCAACCGCATCAAGAAGGATGTCAACTTTGATCCCTTTGGCGATGATTCCGAATTCGCTTACATACGGAAACGCTGGTTCCTGCAGAGTTATTCTGATGCCGAGGGCACAACCCAATATAATAACAAAGACTGGGGCGATGAGCGCTATTCCATCGAGTTCACGGCAGACGGCAGAGTGCAAGGCAGCATCAACACGAACGAATTCAGCGGCTATTACAACCAGCCATACGCCTGTACTTACGACGGTAAGCGCGACGGCTACAATGGCTACTACCGCTATGGACTGATCAACATGAGAGATGTGACAACAACGCAGTTAGAGGATGACGAACCAATTTCAAAGTCATTCATGCACATCTTCAACGCCATCGAGTATAAGATCTGGACGGCAGACATCATGACCATCACCACCTCCGATCATGAGGTCTTCGGCTTCTTCCGCGAGAACATCAAGAAAATCTACGGTTATTAGCGACGATGACTCCGACGTGATAATATTTATTTGTCGTATCCGCGCACTTTGGCAACAAAAAAACAAAAAAAGCCAAAGATTGCGCGGATAATCATAGATAATTTCATACCTTTGTACCAAGAATGCTAAAACCTATAATTACTAATTATGAAGAAAGGAATGATTCTTGGTTTGCTCCTCGGTGCATCATTGATGGCGCAGGCAGAGCAAGTGACCATCGAGACGAAACGCTCGACGATGGTTCTCAACGTTGAGAACGGCAAACAGCCACAGTATGTGTATTTCGGTCAGAAGTTGAGTGACTTCGATCTGGCCAGCCTCCAGACACCCCGCAACGGACGGATGGACGCCTATCCGGCCTACGGCATGAACTGTCCGGCAGAGGCTGCCCTGGCCATGAAGCATGCCGATGGCAACATGTCTACTGAATTGGTGGTAACGGGATGGGAGACCTCCCCTAGCCCCTCCTATAGGAGGGGAACGGTTACCAGAATTACGATGAAAGACACGGTCTATCCCATGACTGTCGTGCTCTGCTATGGGGCTTACGAGGACGAGGATATCATCGAGACGTGGGCGGAGATTACCAACGGCGAGGCCAAGACGGTCACGCTGACGCAGTTTGCCTCCTGCTCCCTGCCTATCCGTCGTGGCAACGTGTGGCTCTCCCATTTCTACGGTTCCTGGGCCAACGAGGCCCGTCTTGTCGAAGAGCCGATACTGCCCGGCGAGAAAGTCATCAAGAATAAAGACGGCACCCGCAACTCGCATACTGACCATGCTGAGGTGATGTTCTCGCTCGATGGCAAGGGTCGTGAGAATGCTGGCGACGTGATCGGCGCTGCCCTCTGCTACTCTGGCAACTTCCAACTGAAGATCGACACAGACGACACGGAGTATCACTACTTCTTCGCCGGCATCAACCCCGACAACTCGGAGTATCACCTGAAGAAAGGCGAGACCTTCATCACGCCCAAGGTGGCACTGAGTTTCTCTAAGTGCGGACTCTCAGGCGTCTCCCGCAACTTCCACAAATGGGGCCGCAAATATATGCTCGCCCATGGTGACAAAGAAAGGAAAATCCTGCTCAACTCGTGGGAGGGCGTCTATTTCGACATCAACCAGCAGGGCATGGACCAGATGATGGGCGACATTGCCTCGATGGGCGGTGAACTGTTCGTGATGGACGACGGCTGGTTTGGCGACAAGTATCCCCGCAAGGTGGACAACTCCTCGTTGGGCGACTGGGTGGTCGACAAGAACAAACTGCCCGAGGGCATCGAGGGTCTGCTGAGAGACGCCAAGAAGCACGGCATCAAGTTTGGCATCTGGATTGAGCCGGAGATGGCCAACACCGTCTCGGAACTCTACGAGGCCCACCCCGACTGGATTGTGAAGGCTCCAAAGCGTGAGCCCGTGCTGGGACGTGGTGGCACGCAAGTGGTGCTCGACATGAGCAACCCGAAGGTGCAGGACTTCGTCTTCTCGATCGTGGACAACCTCATGACCAAGTATCCAGAGATCGACTATATCAAGTGGGACGCCAACATGCCCATCCTGAACCACGGTTCGCAGTATCTGACGATGAACGACCAGAGCCACCTCTACATCGAGTACCATCGCGGCCTGGAGAAGACCTGCCAGCGCATCCGTGCCAAATACCCCGACCTCACCATCCAGGCCTGTGCCTCTGGTGGCGGACGTGCCAACTGGGGTGTGCTGCCCTGGTTCGATGAGTTCTGGGTCTCCGACAATACCGATGCCCTCCAGCGCATCTATATGCAGTGGGGCACCTCGTATTTCTTCCCTGCCATCGCCATGGCCTCGCACATCTCTGCCACGCCCAACCACACCGTCTTCCGCACCACAGCCATGAAGTATCGCATCGACGTGGCCATGAGCGGACGCCTCGGCATGGAGATCCAGCCCAAGAACATGACCGACGATGAAAAGGCTCTTTGCCGCAAGGCCATTGCCGAGTATAAGGGCATCCGTCCGATTGTGCAGTTCGGCGACCTCTACCGCTTGGTGTCGCCCTACGATAAGATCGGTCTGGCCTCGCTGATGTACGTCAACGAAGCGAAGACGAAGAGTGTATTCTTCTGGTGGAAGACCGAGTCGTTCCAGAACGAGCACCTGCCCCGAGTCAAGATGGCTGGCCTCGATGCCGATAAGAAATATAAGGTACACGAGTTGAACCGCATAGACCTGAAGCCTCTCGATGTCGAGGGCAAGACCTTCAGCGGTGCCTATCTCATGAACCACGGCCTCGAAATGCCCTATCGCAACGAGCCCGAGTGGTCGAAGAAAAACGACTGGAGCAGCCGCGTGCTGCTGCTAGAGGCAGAATAAAAGCCAATTCTGCTGCTGGAGGCAGAATAAAGCCTATAATTTTTGAATTTCATGGCCTTGGCGGTACCCCCGCCTTGGGCAGTTATAGCGCCTTTTCAGACCACCCCGCCCTAACGGGCTCCCCTCCTAACTCAGGAGGGGAAGAGGTTACTATGGCCATTTCTATTTAATGGCTTGTTTATCTGGAACGCCTGTTTGCTGTGTCTCTAATGCCCGTTTTCTCTCATAACAGGCATTGTTTTCTCTAGTAAAGCCCTATCAGAACGACGCAAAACAGGCATCAGCGAGAGGATAAACAGGCATCAGAACGACAGTAAAGTATGGGGTGTAAGGCGGCAGAGGGCGATTTTGTAATCTCGGAGATAGCAAAATAGGCGGTTTTGAACAGGTTGCCGGCGAGGAAAATGACAAATATGACAATTATGACAAATGACAGTGTCAGATTCCGGACTCGGACTATCATACGGCTACTGCAAAATACGACTATATGATACTATTTATATATATATATTACTATTATTATTATTATATTATATTTATATAGATTATATTATATATATAATATATAATATAATTAAAATATACTATATAATAACATGATGATGTGGAAAACTGAGGCTTCGTGTCGTATATCCTAACGAAGGACTGGGTGACAAAAAATGACACTGTCATTTGTCATATTTGTCATCCGTCATCATTTCTTGCCGAAGATACGCTGGTTTGCCGCCAGGCATATCAACAAAATGTTGTGAAGAAAATGGCGAAGATGTTGTGGATTTAGCGAAAAATGTAGTACCTTTGCAGCCTAAATACAGATTATTCACAAATTAAACTAAGAGATTATGGCTACAGGAAACGTTCGGCCGGCAGACATGGAGCGCATCACGACTCCCGCCCTGGCCCAAAAGTACATTGACGAGCAAATCAAGGAGCTGCGCGCTCAGATAGGAGACAAGAAGGTGCTGCTGGCACTCTCCGGCGGTGTGGATTCATCGGTGGTGGCTGCCCTGCTGATCAAGGCCGTGGGCCGTCAGTTGGTGTCGGTCCATGTGAACCACGGCCTGCTGCGCAAGGGTGAGCCCGAGCAGGTGATCAAAGTGTTCCGTGACGAGTTGAACGCCAATCTGGTGTATGTGGACGCCACAGACCGCTTCCTCGACAAGTTGGCTGGCGTGGCCGATCCAGAGCAGAAGCGCAAGATCATCGGCGCTGAGTTCATCCGTGTGTTCGAAGAGGAGGCCCGCAAGTTGGAGGGTATCAGTTTTCTGGCTCAGGGCACCATCTATCCCGACATCGTGGAGTCGGGCCCTGTGAAGTCACACCACAACGTAGGCGGTCTGCCTGAGGATATGCAGTTCGAGTTGGTAGAGCCCATCAAACTGTTGTTCAAGGACGAGGTGCGCGTGGTTGGCAAGGAACTTGGCCTGCCCGACAACATGGTGTACCGCCAGCCCTTCCCCGGTCCCGGCTTGGGTGTCCGCTGCACCGGCGCCATCACCCGCGATCGTCTGGAGGCCCTGCGCGAGAGCGATGCCATCCTGCGCGAGGAGTTTGCCAAGAACGGCCTGGAAGGCAAGGTATGGCAGTATTTCACCATCGTGCCCGACTACAAGTCGACGGGTGTGAAGGATAACAAGCGCAGTTGGGACTGGCCCGTGATTATCCGTGCCGTGAACACCCGCGATGCCATGACTGCCACCATCGAGGAGATCCCCTACACGCTGCTCCATCACATCACGCAGCGCATCATCACCGAGGTGCCCGGAGTGAACCGAGTGCTGTACGATCTGACGCCAAAACCCACGGGAACCATCGAATGGGAATAGAAATAAGAGCCAGCCTTCGGGCTGGTTTTTTTATGCCCCACTCAAGTCGGATTTGATTCTATAAGAGGCATTTCTACGACACCAAAGGGGTTAGCGGAGGAAAAGGTCGGACGGCTCCCACAAGTGGCGACTCATGTCTACATGGCCATTGGCCTTGAAGGTGACACCCTCTTCCTCTAATAGCGTTCGCTGGCGACTCCAGCCAGGAGCCGTACGGCCTGCTTGGTTGACAACACGATGACAGGGCAACTGCTCTGCCCCAGGGGTGTAGCGAAGCGTGCGCCCAACCATGCGGGAATGACTTGGCCAGCCAGCCAGGGCAGCGATATATCCATAGGTCGTCACCCGTCCACGAGGAATCTGGCTCACGATGTTCAGCACGTCATCGCGGAACGTACGGGCCTGTGCTGGTGTCATTCTGTCGGGATAGTCCTTCATACTTGGTGCGCTTCGTCTGCAAAGGCCAGGAGTTCACGGTCGCCACGGCTGTCGCCATAGGCAGTAAGGTGGTAGGAGGAACGGTCTGGATGGAGGGCAAGGATACGACGCACCTTCTCCTGACCATAGCAGTTGGGGGTGAGGAATCGGCCTGTGAGCCGGCCGTCGACAACCTCTATCTGAGTGCCTAAGACGGTGACTGACGGGAAGAAGGGCTGTACCCAGTTATCAATACTCGCGCTAACGATAAGAACTTCCGAGCCCTCGGCCACGGCCTGCTCTAACAGTCTGACGACGTCAGTTCTCAGCAGATGACGATGAGTGCGGGCAAAGTCCTGGCAAAGGGCATCGAACGCTTCGATAGTCATTCCCTTGAAGAAATGTGCAAACACCCGCTGCTTGGCTGTCCCGTTGGGATAGAGCCTCATCTTCATCAGCACCAGCAGGGGAACAAAAAGCAGGAAGCCGTACAGGAACCTCACCGTGCCGCAGGCATGGCGGATCAGCACCAAGAAGGTGTCACGGGTAGTCAGCGTCCCGTCAAAATCAAAGGCGTAGATCTTTTTCATTGAGGACATAGTCGTTTGAGGGTTTGCTGAAGCAGCCAAGCCAAGGGCAACGTCAGAAGAGTGGTCAGCAGCATCGTGGGCCAATAGCCCAGATGATAGGGTATCAGATACTGCATCACAAAATGATTATGAATCAGATAAATCTCCAGGCTCAGGCTTCCAAGGAAGATGAACACACGATGACACCACCCCGGCATACAGCGGAACAGGTCGGTGAGCAGCAGGATGAGGGTGACGGTGAGTGGAATGTAAACCATCCGTTCTGCAAAGAGCGGAAAACGCCCATGCCTCATTTGCTCCAGCCAGATACAGGCGGCAGCCGTCATCAGGAAGGTAATCATTACCAGCCAACGGCTCGCGGGCTCCATCCGGAGACCTCTCCTGACGAGTTCGCCACAGTTGATGCCTATGAAAAAGACAGGTACGCGACTCCAGAAGATCTCAATATGGCCTACGGCCTGGTGCACGGGTGTCACCCATTGCACCATGACACACCAGCAAACCATCAGCACAGGCAACCAACGATATGAGGGATGGCGCTGGATAAGTCTCATATAAAGCGGTGCCCAAAGGTAGAGCATCATGATGGCAGGGATATACCAGAAGGAGAGTTCATCATGGAGCCAGAATCCCCAGTTGATGGTGATGTCGAGCACAAGGTCGAGATAGTCGCCCGTCTCGAAGTCAAAGCGCTGGAGATAGTAGACCGACGAGATAACGAGCCACGTAGGGAAGATGCGCAGCAGGCGGCGTTTGTAGAAGTTGCTGAACGATGGCTGTTTCAGCCAGGAATACCACAGTCCTATGCCGCTAAGGAAGAGAAACATATCCACCCCGATATTGCCACAGCGACGTAGTCCGAAGAACATATCGGAACGTGGCAATGGGATATGGAACAGGATGATGAACAAGATGGCTGCCCCCATCAGTTCGCCGCGATAACGGCTCACATCTGCCCATTCTATCTCGCGTATCTTCATCGTTTCGGGGAGGGAATACGGTCAATGATCTGTTTCACGGCCCAGGAGAGTCCGATGGCAACGACGAAATAGAGCATCAGGCCATCGTAGGCATCGCGCTGCCAGGCCACGGTGATGAAGAGTTTACGGGCGATAGGATGAGCCACGAACATGGCGGCAGAGAAGGTGCCAAACCATACGAACACCTTCAGCACAACCTTTGGCAGCACCTTCACGAGTGCGATGGTTCCGATGATGATCACCACAGGTATCCACAACCAGGCGTGGAAGGAGAAAGACATGGCGACCGTCAGGACGATGGCGAGGAGCAGTCCGAGGAGTGGGAAGTGAAGAGTTCTCTCGAGGAGTGAGGAGTGTGGAGTGTGGAGTGAGATATGTTCTGCGGTAGCCTCTACGGCAGAATCCGCGCTTGAAGTATTCTCACTCCACACTCCACACTCCTCACTCCTCGAAAAAACTCTTGCGACGATTATTCCGACCCCAAAGGGCAGGATGCCGCCGATGAAGTTATAGCGCAGGCGATTAAGCATCTCACCGTCGGGCTCACAGAACACCTGCAACAGCCAGCAGAGGGCTATCAGCAGCACCACATAAAGGCTACGACGGCGATAGAGCAACAAGCGATAGACGACGTAAAGTTCCATCATCAGTCCGAAGAACCAATAGATGCCGGGCCAGATGATCTTGTCGGGCTCAGGCAACACGTTGATGTACATCAGCAATTGGGCGATGACATTGTCCCAATGGAAGGGGAAGCGGCCAGGGGTGACGGCATCAACCATGATGAACAGCACAAAGCCCACAATGAGCATCCGCAGGAGTTTCAGATAATGGTAGCGGAGGAAGGAGAAAGAATTAACGGGTCTGGTCGCGTGATTCTCTCCAGAATCATGGCTTTGTCCCCTCGATTCATTCTCATACTTCCTGACAAGGCCATAGCCGCTGAGAAAGAGGAACACAGGCACGCCGTAATGCCCGAAGAAAGAAAGCAGATGCATGGGCAGGAACTCATCGGGATGGATGAGCGCCTCCCACAGACCATCAATACGCTTATCGAAGAACTGATACTCGTTCTCCTTCACGATACCCTTGACGTAGTGGCAGTAGTTGTGCAGCATGATAGCAAGGATGGCAATACCACGCATCGCCGTACACTCCGCCCGTGTCAGTAACTCCTTCATTTCTTCAGCCTGTTATAGTCTGTGGTGCCCTTGAGGATGCGGGGGCGGTTCATATCGTAGTTGGGACTGATGACATTCAGCCCCTCCCGATAGTGTGGCGTTGAGATGCCACCAAGATAGAGCAACAGATGGGGCAAGGCATCGATCATCAGCGGACGGTCTTTCGCTGCCTGCAGAGCCAGCCAGCCATAGGGATGATTCTCCCGGTATAGCGGGGAACCCCAGACCCAGAAGGGTATCTCCATCTCGTTGCGCGCCAGCCGATAGTCGATGTCTGCATTGTGCAGGCGGCCGGATGTGTAAGGCTCGCTGTCGAAGACCTCCTCACCATGATCCGGCACATAGATGACGACGGCATCGCGATCGGCAAAATGATTCGTGACGGCCTTCAGGATAGAGTCATTATAGAGCAGCGAATTGTCGTAATGAGCCAAAGTCTGCAGTTGCTTAGTTGTCAGTTCTGGACGATTGTAATCCTGGGGTGTAAACTTTCTGAATGTCTTCTGCGGATAACGGGCTGAGTAATCAACGTGCGAACCCATCAGATGAAGGATTGTCAGGCGGCCTTTGCAAGAGAGGGAATCTCTCTGTTGCATCTCTTTCACCAGCCCGTTGTCATAACGGTAGAGCGCCGTATTGCGCTCATCGAAGAAGCGTTGGCTGAGGGCTGAGTCGCAGAGGAAGAAACCACCGCTGAAATCATAGACGGCCTCTTTCGCCTTGGGCAGGAACTGGTTGGTGAGGAATGTCACGTGATAGCCCGCCTTGCGAAACACCTCGGGGAAGAGAGGCTGGTCGCACCACGCCCCGCTGTCGCCGACAGCCCAGAGCGAGAGCATGTGCTTGAAGACAAAACTCGTGAGATTCCACGACGAGACGACATCGGAGAAGGGTATAAGTGAGCCCTCCTCGGCCATCGCTAACTGACGGGGAGTAGTTGGCATGTCGTAGCCATAGAGTTGGGAGTGATGCTTGTTGTAACTCTCGCCGATGACGAGCACGATATCCGGCACACGGAAACTGCAACTGTCGACCCGAATCTTATCTCCACCGGCAATCTCCAACTGTTCTAATTGTTGGCCGGCCAGACTGTTGGCGTAGATTCCGAAGGCCAGACGATAGACGGGCAAATAGAGTTTAGCATGATCCTTGCGGTTCTGTTCCCGCTCCACTTCGCCGAGGGTGTTACAGGAGAAAAGGCGTCGCATGGCCATCTTATTGTCCCACGTCTGGCTGATGCTGCTGTAGAGGCACCAAGCCACAAGGCAGCCTAATAAGGCCTGCATGCCGATCACAACGCCTTCGTTCAGTTTCGGAAGAATCATCTGCTGACGGACGCTATTAAGCCAGCGATGGAGAAAGGTCCAGAGGATATGAATGAGCAGCAGCAGCAGGATCCAGCCCACATTGGTGGTAATGATGGCAAAATTCATATAGCCAACGAGGAACTCACGGGCCTCTTGTCTGCTGGTCTCTGCGACGAGCATCAGCATGGTTGGCGTCAGGGTGGACTCAAAGCGGACATAGCAGAACACGTCGGCGATGGCCACACCATATAAAAAGATGTATAGCAATGCCTTCACCCACAGGCGAATCTTGCGGGGGATGAGCGTCAGGACGACGCAGAGGGCATAGATGTCGAGGAATAGCTCGGGCACCGTCAGTTCGTAGGGCTTTGCGCCACGTTCGCGCAGATAATAGGGCATCAACTCCAGTTGCGTACACATCCAGCCCAGGGCGAACATAAACACGAAGAAAGTACCATTCTTCGCGATGGGAGTCCACAGCCATCTAAGCCATCTCAACGGATTTGTCATTTCTCTCACCTCTAACCTCTCTCCACTTACCTCTGAATATAAAGTCTCTTCTCCTTAATATAGTCGGCTACAGCCTTCGGCACCAGTCTGCGGATGCCCCTACCCTCCCGGATTCTGCGACGGATATCTGTGCTGGAGATATCCATATAGCCGACATCGCCTGGGGTGCGTGTATAGACTAGAATCTCATAGTTGGCCTTGATGTCATCGGCACGGTACCACTTGTCGAACAATTGCCAGTTGTCGCCTCCTATCATCAGCACGAACTCATCATCAGGGTAGTCTCGTTTAAGGGCTTCAAGGGTGTTCCAAGTGTATGATGGTTTCGGCTGGTGCATCTCGTAGTCGCTCACCACGATGCCATCCACGTTCTCCACAGCCAGACGGGCCATCTGCAAGCGTTGCTCATCGTCAAGCAAGTCTGTGGACTGCTTCAGCGGATTCTGAGGCGATACCATAAGCCACACCTCGTCGAGTCCCGCCTGCTCTTTCAGTTGCAGAGCCAGCGAGATATGACCGTTGTGGATGGGGTTGAAGGACCCGCCGAAGAGACCTACCCTCATCCCAAGAACTCCTTGATGATCTCCAAGGCATCGGCCTCGGCATATTCCAGGATGTCATTGACGACCACCTTGTCGAACTTCTCCGCAAAGGTCAGTTCAAACTCAGCACGGGCAATACGTTGGTCAATGACCTCTGGGGCATCCGTGCCTCGGCCTTCGAGTCTGCGACGGAGCTCATTGATCGATGGGGGCTGGATGAAGAGGCTCAGAGCCTCATCGCCATAGAACTGCTTGATGTTCACGCCACCCTTCACGTCGACATCGAACACCACGTTCTGTCCTGCCTCCAACTGCCGCTCCACCTGCGACTTCAAAGTGCCATAGAAACGACCCTCATAAACTTCTTCGTACTCTAGGAACTCGCCGTTGTCTATCCGCTGGCGGAACTCCTCTGGCGTCAGGAAGAAATACTCCACGCCATTCTGCTCCGCGCCTCTTGGGGCTCTCGATGTGCAGGAGACAGAGAACGCCAGATTCAACTCCGGATGCTCCTTCATCAGCCACGAGATAATGGTAGACTTTCCTGTTCCTGAAGGAGCGCTTACAATGATTAATTTTCCTCTCATTTACTTGTTTTCGTTTCGTTTACTATTTACGATTTACAGTTCTTGCGTCCCTTCGGTAGCAAGCGAGCAAAGCTCGAGCGGATTACTTCTATGGGCGGTATAATCTAAACGGCTTGCCAGCATATCATCTGTAAACTGTAAACCGTAAACTGTAAACCAACCCAGCGCCCTACAAGGCGTTAAGCACTTGTTCCTTAATCTGTTCCAACTCGTCTTTCATCTTGACGACGATATTCTGCATCTCAGCCTGATTCGACTTCGAACCGGTGGTGTTGATCTCACGACCCATCTCCTGAGCGATGAAGCCCAGTTTCTTGCCTTGTCCTGCAGGCTCGGCCATCGTGTCACGGAAATACTTCAGATGGTTCGTCAGACGCTGCTTCTCCTCACTGATGTCAAGTTTCTCGATGTAGTAGATCAGTTCCTGCTCCAAACGGTTCTTGTCATATTCCACGCCAGGAATCTGCTGTAAGCCGTCAATGATGCGAGCCTTGATCTTCTCTACACGGCTCGTCTCGTAAGGCTCAATCTCACCAAGCAGTCGTTCGATGTTGTCGATCTTCTCCGAGAATTTCTTCTGAAGGGCAGCACCCTCCTGGATACGGAAGTCCACCAGATTCTTCAGGGCTTCCTGTACTGCGCCCCTAACGGCTTCCCACTCAGCATCCTCCAACTCTTCCATCTCTGTCTTTGTCAGCACATCGGGCATACGAAGCAGCGTATAGAACCAGTCCTCAGGCACGGGGATACCCGTCTTCTCGGAGATGGCTTTGATCTGCTGGTAATAGTTCTCCACAAGGGCTGCATTAATAGGTGTCGGATCTGCCGCCATATCCTTTTCTATCCACACACTCATGTCCACCTTACCGCGGATGAGGGCCTCTGCCACCATCTGGCGCATCTCCATCTCCTTCTCACGATAGAGTGGTGCAATACGGGTGTTCAGGTCAAGCTGCTTCGAGTTGAGCGACTTCACCTCTACATGGATTTTCTTCTCTTCATAGGCCACGACAGCCTTGCCGTAGCCTGTCATTGATAGTATCATGTGTTCCTTTTTTTATAAATATTTGCCGCAAAATTACAAAAAAAATATGAATTTTGCATGATGCACTCGTTTTTTATTTACTTTGCTTGCAAAGAATGGCGATTATTTGTATCTTTGCAAACAAAAAGCATATGAACTTCGCACTCAGTTTAAATGACAAATATGTCATGCCGTGTCTGGCATTATCCACTTCTATTTTCGAAAACAACCGAAAAAATGACTGTCGCATATACTTACTGACTGACGGTCTGAAAGAAGAAAATATCAGTAAGTTTGACCGTCTGGCCAACATTTATAAGCAGCAGATTATCATCAAAAAGGTTCCAAAGGAACTATACGACAACCTGCCTTTCATCAAACGCTATACGTTTGCCACCTATAACCGCTTTATGATTGCCGATCTGATTGAAGACTCAAAGGTCATCTATCTCGACGGTGATATCATCGTCCGCCATGATCTCTCCGATTTGTGGAATACGCCCATTGACGGTTATGCCAGCGGTGTGGTGGAAGACCAGAGGGGTGACGACATCTTCATACACAATCTCAACAAGATTGCCACACCCTACTTCAATGCCGGCGTCCAACTCATCAATCTCGACTACTGGCGGCAAAACAACATTGGCCAGAAGATGGCTGAATACATGAAAGAACATCCTGACGCTTGTCCCTACGCCGATCAAGATCCTGCCAATAAGATCCTGAGTGGTAAGGTAAAATACCTCGATTTCAAATACAACTTCATGGAAGACTGGTTCTATCCCACCAGTGAATGGCAGATACATTTCAGTAAATGGGACCGTATCCTCGCCGATCGTGAAGATCCTTACATCGTACACTACTGTCGTGGGCTGAAACCTTGGTTCAAGGAATGTGTCCATCCTCTGAAGCATGAGTTCATACACTATGCCACCATGTACGACTTCATCGGCTACAAGGAACAGAAATACTTTCCCTTGTCATATAAAATCGTAACATATCTGCAGTATCGGCTCCGTCAGATTGAAGCCCGTTATGGCAAGTAACATTCTTCTCCCCCGATAATAACCATACAAACAAGAACAATGAAAAAGGTATTACTGACAATGGCCATTGCTTGTTCGGTGGCCGCGCAGGCACAGAAAGTGCCTGTATTTGAGACTTCAGCCAAAGACGAGATTGCCGCCAACCGTTATCTGGCGGGGAGTAACTATCTGGACTATGACCGTCAACTGACGGACAAGGCCCTGACGCCAGCACCCAAAGGCTATGAACCTTTCTATATGAGCCACTATGGCCGTCATGGTTCGCGCTGGCTGATCTGGGAAGGTGACTACCGATTGCCTATGACCACGCTGAAGAGTGCCCGTGAAGCAGGGAAACTGACACCACTGGGCGAAGAGACACTCCAGAAACTGGAGGCCTTCCACCCCACAACGGAAAAGCGCCTGGGTGACTTGACGACGGTCGGCGAACGTCAGCATCACGGCATCGGAAAGCGTATGGCCCAGCACTTCCCTGAGATCTTCAAGTCCCCTGGCGTGAAGATCGATGCCCGCAGCACCGTCGTCATCCGCTGCATCCTCTCAATGATTGCTGAGTGTGAAGAACTGGCTGCTGCCAACCCTACAGCCCAGATCCATAACGATGTGAGTGAGAGCCTGCAATATTATCTGAACCAGCCATGGGAAGGAGTCGTCAAGGAACAGGGAAAGACTGGTGACAAGGAGTATGCTGAGGCTCAGCAGAAATACACCCACCCGGAGCGTCTGATGAAGGCCCTTTTCAACGATCAGCAGTGGGTATATAATAATGTGGCTTCTGGTGACTTTATGCGCCGTCTCTTCGAAGTAGCAGCGAATATGCAGAGTCACGATACAGACATCGAACTGCTTTCTCTCTTCACAGACGATGAGGTCTACGACCAGTGGCGCATCCGCAATATCGGCTGGTATCTCGACTATGGTGCATCACCCGTCTCTGGGACAAAGATGCCGTTCAGCCAACTGAACCTCCTGAAGAACATCATCGAGACAGCCGATACCGTCACCCAGACACAGGCTACCCTGCGCTTTGGCCATGAGGTGTGTGTGATGCCCTTGGCCTGTCTGCTGGAACTTGATAACTGTGGTATGGCGGTAGAGAACCTTGACGAACTGGATACCTATTGGCGCAACTATCGCATCTTCCCCATGGGCTGCAACATCCAACTGGTGTTCTACCGTCCGAAGAAAGGTAAGGCTGGTGATATCCTCGTAAAGGCCCTGCTGAACGAACGCGAAACCTATCTGCCTGCCACAACTGACCAATGGCCCTACTATAAATGGCAGGACCTCCGCCAGTACTACCTTAATAAGATTAAGAAGTTTGAAAGTGGTTTATAGTTTATAGATGATAACCAGGCAAACCACTCATTCTGCCTATAGAAGTAATCATCTATAGACTATAAACTTTAAACTATAAACAAAAAATCACTTAATCTTCGCTGATATCGGACTACGCAGACCTTTATAGGTTCTCAGGTACGCCTTGGCACTTCCAAATGAAAGGAACATGTCGAGGCGTACTGGTATATGGTTCTGATCGTCGGTAATCCAGAAGCGGATAAGTTCCTTGCTCTTGCCTTTTTCCCGCACATAGAACGAGAACACCAAACAGCGGAACTTTTCCTTTGTATCACTCATCTTATAGTTCTCCCTGCCACGGAATTCCAGCCAAGAGTTTTCGAGACTGAGGGCATCACTCACTGGCATGGGGATAACATCGTTCTTCTTCATTTTCGAGGCATCAAAGTTACGGGCACGGAGGAATATAGACATCATGTCATAGATGCACGATTTGTAGGTACTCGTATTCCATAAATGTTCGCCACTGGAAGTGATACGATGCTTCTTCAACTGGCAACTGCTATGAGGATAACTGTACCAAATCTCGTCAACATAATAACTGTTGCCTTCCAATGCGCCTTTTCGGAAATACAGTGGCGAAAGGTCAGGATTACAGTAAGAAAGTAAGGTATCTCTCATGATGAAGAACTTGTCGAGTTTGGAATTGCCTCTCGTGATAAGATACGACTTCCAAGCATCCTTGCCTTCAAACTTCGTCATCCTGATATCCATCTCGGCAGTACCAACCTTCACCCAGATGAATTTCCAGTTGAAGTAAAGATCATAACCGAGTGTCTCGCCCGACTTAAAGGCGGTATTCTCTATCCCACACTGGGCAAAAGATGCCACAAGTGAGAAATGATAAGCAACCAATATCAATAACAGCTTTCTCATCATTACTTTATTTTTCTAGTTTAATATATTTGTCTCTGTTATATTCGATACCAAGTTTCTTAGCACGATCAGCATTACGGTTCTTCAGTTTCTTCTCAGCCTCGGGCTTCTGCTTCGTGATGGCTTGAGGCTTCTGCTTGAAGCGTGGGGTGCCTGTGAGGTCCCACGGCTTGGTAATGTCCCATTTCTCCTTGCACTCTATTTCACGATTATAGAAGAATACATCCTCTGGCTGCACATCCTCATCGTAACTGCCTGTGTCCCACTTGCCGTTATTATTGGCATCGAGGTAGGCGCTGACGTAGTATTTATTGGGAATGACATAGTCGAAACGGGCGACATGGTTGTTGGCTATGATTTCTTTGACCACAGCGCCAGAGCCATTCAACAACTGCACCCGTAACGGCACCGTGTCTGTCACACCACTAAGGTTTAGAGTCAGGGTACTAAGTTCGTCAAGGCTCTTCACCTTGATGCCTTGCTTGTATTTGCCCGACACTTGTCCATAGATGTTCTCAAAGGCAGCAGAGTCTATCTCCAGACTATATTCAATGCCTGGTCGCCAGTCGGCACTTATCTCAAACTTTCGGATCGTACCAGATATGGGGCTGAATTCGTATGACGCCTCATACCACAAACTGTCAATTTGTGAATAAAGATGGATGGCAGAAGTGTCGCAGCGTACCAACGGGTTAGGCATCTCAACGATCACTTTGCTGTCTGGCAGCATGGCCGAAGGAATATCAATCTTTGGTTTCAGCAGTTCGGCTGGATAGATGGAGTCGTATGGCTGGTCACGCTTCTTTTTCTTCTCCTGTTCCTTCTGCCACTTCTCTATCTCCTTGGCCTTATCCTTCATCCGCTTCTCATAGGGTATCTTTGCCAATACCTCGAGAGTATCAGTCTGACTAACGAGGTTGCCCAGCGTGTCTGTCATCATATAACTGACTTCCATGCGGAGCGTATCCTGATTAACGAGCATCGTATCACGCAGCCAATAGTGGATCGTATCCTGTTTCTCGTCAGTCTCGATGACAAAGGCACTGTCTGCCTCAAAGTTCATGCCCTTGATGACAGGCAACTCCGGATGTCCATAGGTGAAATACATCGAGAACTTCTCCGGATCCTTCCGCTCTGTCTTGAGGAAATAGCGGTCCGTCTGTATATGGGTGAAAGCCAGTAAGGTAATGTCGTCAGGCAGAAAGTGCATATATGGCACAGAGCGTAGGGCATCGATATGGAGCGAGTCACGCCAGATAGTGTCGATGCGGGTGTCAGGCTTCGAACTGGGACTGAACGTATCATGGTTGAAAGCCAGCATCTCACTACGCATTCCGAAATGGAAATCGTTGTCCATATCCTGCAAGGCATAGGCACGGTAGGTACCTGGGGCGATACCCTTCACCACGAAGTGGCCCCTGCTATCTGTACGGGATACGCGCAACATGGGTTTTGTCTTGAAGGCAGAATCAGCCAGATCGTCGTAAAGTCCCACCATGATACCCTTTATAGGTTCGAGGTTTGAGGCGTCGAGCACATAGCCGGACACCTCGAAGGTGTCGATCTGCTCACCTGTGGAGAAGGTAAAGGCATACGATCCTAAGGGATTGCCTTCGTTATTGTCGCTGATGGCGTCGCTGAAGTCGATGGTATAGGTGGTGTTAGGCTTCAGCGAGTCCTGCAGTTCCACAACCACCTTCTTGCCTTGGGCCTTGATCTCAGGCATCTCCAACTGTGGAGGTGAGATAATCACCTTGTTCGTGGCGTCCTCCAGTTTGATGAACTCATCGAAATAGATGGCCACCTTCTTTGTCTTCACGCCTATGCTCCTTTCGGCTGGCTCTGTCCTCACCACCTGTGGTGGATCGTCGTCAAACCATCCGCCATCAGGACTGCCCATCTTGGCGCAAGAGGAAAAGAGATAAGAGGTAAGGGGTAAGAGGTAAGAGATTACTCCTACCGCCACCAGCATACGCATACGTCTTCCTATATCTTTTCCTTTCTTCATAACTATTCTTTTACCTCTCCGCTCACCTCATTCATCTTGAGCAGTTGTTCGATGGTGTCACGTGAGTTACTGAGGCGGGGCACCTTGTGCTGGCCGCCTAACTTGCCGCGCAACTTCAGCCAGTCGTTGAAGAGGTTCTGGCGCGCCACGATAATCTCCAGCGGCTGGAGGGTGATGTCCTTATAGCGCTTGGCCTCGTAGTCGCTGTTGATCTCCTGCAGATGTTTGTCAAGGAGCATTGCAAACTGTTTCAGATCTTGCGGAGGCTTGGAGAACTCGATGAGCCACTGATGGCGGCACTTCGCATTGGCATCCATAAACACAGGAGCCGCTGTGTATTCCAGCACCTCAGCACCTGTCTGATCACAAGCGTAGGCCAATCCCTTCTCGGCATTGTCCACAATCAGTTCCTCGCCAAAGGCATTGATGAAGTGCTTCGTACGGCCAGAGATGATAAACTTATAGGGGTTCGTCGAGGTGAACTGTATGGTGTCGCCTATCTCATAGCGCCAGAGGCCGCACGAGGTCGAGATGACCATCGCATAGTTCTTGCCCTTCTCCACAGCCCAGAGGGGCACAGGGTCACCCCCGTCCATCGGAATGAACTCATAGAACACGCCATAGTCGAGCATCAGCAGCATTGACTTGTCGTTAGGATCGTCCTGAATACCGAAGAATCCCTCGCTGGCATTGTACGTCTCCATATAGTGCATATTAGGCGACGTTATCAGTTGTTCATATTGCTTGCGATAAGGCGTAAAGGCCACACCACCATGGAAGAACACCTCGATATTGGGCCACACCTCCTCCAGATGCTTTTTGCCCGTCATCTCCATCATACAGGTCAGCACGGAGAGCATCCAAGAAGGTACTCCTGATATGTTCGTCACGTTCTTATTCATGGCTTCCTGGGCAATGCGCTCACGCTTCACCTCGAAGTCGGAGAGCAAGGCCGTCTGCTTCTTCGGCACACGGACGAGGTTCACCAACGGATTGATATTCTCAATGAGGATGGCACTCAGGTCACCCACTAACGAATCCTTCAGATTATAGTTCGAGGCGTGGCTTCCGCCAAGGATCAGTCCCTTACCGTCGAACATCCTCGAGCGTGGGTTGTTCCTCAGGTAGATGGCCACCGAGTCGCGCCCTCCGGCATAGTGGATCTTCTGCAGACCCTCCTGGCTGACAGGGATAAACTTCGACTTATCGTTGGTGGTTCCTGACGACTTCGCATACCATTTCACACGTCCAGGCCAGAGCACATCACTCTCACCCTGACGCATACGGTCGATGTCACCCTTCAGTTCTTCGTATGTGTTCACTGGCACATTGCTGATGAAATCATCATAACCCTTGATGGCGCCGAAGACGTGCTTTCGGCCGTACTCTGTATCCTTGGCCGTCTGCACAAGGTGCTCCAGCACCGCCCTTTGCAGTGCCTCGCCACCATTCTGGTGTTTCTCCAACTCCCGCTGGCGCGATACAAATACCTTTCCTACTATTTGAGTCAGACTCATCTCACTTCTCTTTTTCACACGTTATCGCGTGCAAAATTACGTAAATCCCCTGTAACTGCGGAATAATTTACGTTTTTTTATCATAAGAAAGCCGTTATAGGCGATATCGCGTCAATCTTTTAATACACTAAGATGGCATCATAGCAGGTACAATACAATTTGTTTTGTTCTTTTACTAATGCCTTGTAACATAGTAAAGGATGCCTACTTAGACTACAAAACAAATTGTTTTGTACCAAGTGAAGCTTAATACTAATCATAGACGGCTCTGACACGAAGACCAAGGATATTATGTTGAAATTAGGTGCAGGATATAATAACTATCCTACACCTCATGATACCCGAATTTAAATGTTGTTAGTCTTCTTCTTTGGGGAGTTCGTGCTTGGTATACTTCCCCTTTAGTTTTGTGAGGCCCTTGATGCCATCAGGATTGTAGATGATGAAGCGACCATCAGCCACTTGGACCCAGAGATTACCTGCCTTGTCATAATAAAGGCGCTGGACGTCGGAGATTACAAACTTTCTGGTGAGACCAAAGGAGGATGTCAACGTAATGCCCGTGTCGATGGACTGTGAGATCTTGGGCTCGCCCGTCATTTCCTTGTTGTCCCATTCATAGAATTTCTTCTCATAGTTGTCTGTCACGGCAAAGACGCGCTGACCATTGCAGGCATAGCGAGTAAACTTCTTATTCTCTCCTGGCAGGCAATATATCTCTTTGAAACTAAGCTCAGGCTGAGCAGGTGATTTCAACACTTGCTCACCCAATGCCACATAGATCTCATTCGAAGGTTCGTCATACCAGATAGAGCAGAATTCGCCTCCTGCACCATTGCCAACTTTGTCAACTTTGTAGCGTGACACACCTTCCTGATTGATTGGGCTTCCGGAATCAAGTGAGGGATTTGGATGAATTGGGGCAGTTATCATCTCGTAATATTCAAGAGCTATCAGCAGCCCATCGTTGATAAGAACGGCATCATGAATCGTATTGTCAACCCCAGTCCTAACTACTTCTTTTGTCTGCATGTCATATACAAGAGGAGTGTCTCCGTAAAGTAATAGATAGCGGCCATTGGGAGAGCAGATGATGTTGTTGCCACGATTGCCATAATTGAGAAAGCCTTTGTATTGCTCGCTTTGGGGGATAACGATCTCTGAAGAGTTGACATCAGTGCCATTGAACAAGGCGATACCCTTGTCTTCCAACCGCATATAGACATTCTTTCCGTCACTGCCAGCACTACATATTTTAGTGCGGGAACGCTTCTTCTTTGGGACGACGATCTTCACCTCGCCAGTCTGTTTGTTGACGGCACGCAACGCATTCGATGATCCACTAGGATAATCGAGGAAATAGATATTCTCCTCATCCTCAAACGGGTCGTTATCATTGATCCAGTCGTCAAACTCCAAGACGGCGAAGTTGTTGTTCACTTTCTGTGCGGCGGGCTTCTTCGCTGCCGTCGCAGGTTTCTTAGCTGTTGTGCCACGTTTCACCTGCGCAGATGCCGTCTGCACGCCAAAGCCCATAATCATCAGGGCCACCGTTAATAGTTTAATTGATTGTTTCATATAGCTTAGGATAAAATGCTTTATTTGGCTGTAATTTGGTAGGTCATCTCTGATGGCACGATGCGGATGGTATAGCTTGTGGCGCCTTCAGTATTTAGTAACCATGCCGCTAGAATGTCACCTTGCTGCATAATTCCATGGAGTCCTGTATGTTGGTCGGATTCTGCACAGAGTAGGTAAGACCAGAATGTTCCATCCTGATGGTCGTATGCAGACCCTGGCGCAATCTTGAAACATCCTGCACCTTCGCTTGGAATGGTTATTTCCCAGGTTTTGCCATCCGTCTGTTTCTTGAAAGCATAGTTTTTGTCTGCAGTATTCCAACCATTGTGATCACCTATCAGATAGAATCCTGTTTCTCCAAGGAGCGGCTGGGCGTTTATCCTATTTATCAGCAGCACAATATCTGCGGCATCAACCTGACTATCACCATTTATATTCGCAGCTTTTATATTAAACTTGTCAGTTGGTTTTCCGAGGATATAATTCTCAATCTCTTTGATGTCCAACGAACTCAACTCTCCATCACCGTTGGCATCACCTGGGGGAATGGAGCTAGTGACATTTACCTTCAGTCCATAGAGTTTAATGCTATTGGTGGCAGAAGCCGCACGTGTAGTTACTTGAGACGATCCTGACGTTGTAGCATAGAGATAGACAAATGCGTCTGTTTCCAGATCATAAGCTACTTTCTTGATTCCACGGCTAGGCTGGTCGATAGCGGTAGGCGCATTCTCTCCTATCTTCACCATCAGTTTACTGCTGCCTAAGGTCTGACCATCTATCTCAAGATTACCCTTCCCTGCTGCCAAATGAATAATGGCACCTTGATAGGTGTTAACAACCTGTTGGTCACTGGTATTCTTTTGGATAACAGCGTCTATCTGGCCTTCTGTCATCGTGCTGTTCAGTACCACGCAACCATTGTCAGCATCATAGCCGTCACCATTGTCGCTATCAAGCGCAAGATAGACGCCGTCAACAATGATACTCGACAAATCCGTCTCATTACTCAACAGACTGAAGTCGTTCGTAGTTGTGGAAGCGATTTGCGCTGCTGCCGAAGGAGTGCCGAACTCAACTATTTCCCAAGGATTATTATCATCATCCTGCCATGAAGACTGAGCTTCATACTTTGCTTTTGTTCCATAAGGGACATAAAGTTTTGCATTCTTTACGTAGTAGCTGTAGAATGCACGCTCCCCCTCTTTATCATTACCTATTTCCATAGGTTCCTTGATAAAGGAGATAACCTTCTCTACATTATCACAACGCGATCCTATAAATCCGCAGCCTATACTTTTTACTGATGCAGGAATCGTCACAGATTTTAATGCCATCTTCCTATCGCCACCAGTATTTGCACCGAGCATATAACTACCCAAAGTTTCAACTCCTTCTGGGAAGACAACTTCTTCTAAAGAGAAACAGTAATCAAAAACGCTATTTCCTATTTTCTTCAGCGAACTCTTCTCTGGCCAGTTAATAGTCTTGAGAGCTTCACAATAACAGAATGCGCCATCACCGATCTCTTCAATGGTAGAAGAGAACGTGACACTGGTCAGGCTATATAAGTTACTACTTCCAATAGTATTACCTGCACCTTCTGAGAATAATCCGTTTGGCACACGTTTCACACCTTCACCAAACACCACCTGCTCTAAACCAGAACAACCATAAAAGACTCCATCATAGTCATACCTTTTCACAACGGCATCAACGGCATTCCAATTAACGCGTACCAAGGCTGTGCAGTATCCAAAAGCACGTCCTCCAATAGTCTTTACAGTAGAAGGTATAGTGATATTCGAAAACTTTGCATTTTCAAATGCCATTTCACTTATTTCTTCGAGTCCTTCTGGCAATACGACAGATTTGAATGATGGTTTGGAAGTCCAACCGAATGCATTTTTTCCTATGCATTTCAATGTCGAAGGGAGTGACAAAGAGGCCATAGAGCTGTTATACATAGCAAAATGGTCTGCAATGGTTACAGTTCCATCACGTATCACGACATCAGTAATCGCATTGTCCATTAATTTGTATGCAACTTTACCTACATACTGCACACCATCTTTTGTTTCAAATTCCATAGGGACTCCTGTCAAGGCATCATCTCCCACACCGATTATAGTAGAAGGCAGACTCATCGTTTCTACGTTTCCACAGTTATAGAAACAATGCGAATCTATATAGCGCGTTCCTTCTCCAACAATAATGGTTTTAAGACCAATACATCCTGAAAATGCATAATTACCTATTCTATCTACATTCCCAGGAATATTTAAAGACGTCAGGTTCTGACAACTAGAAAACGCACCTTCACCTATCGCCTTTAATTCGGAATTAAAACTTACTGTTTCAATACCTGATTCATAAAAAGCTTTTTCACCTACATAATTCAATGGTGCTAGCTGAGGTTTCAGTTCCCCCGTGCCACTAAAAGCATAAGATCCCACATGGCTTATCTTTGAGGTATTACTCATTTCTTTCAAAGCAGTACATCCAGAAAACGCATAGTCACCTATACTTTCACAGCCTTCAGGCAACACAACACGCTCCAGATTTGAACATCCCCCTAATATACTTTCTCCCACAATCTTACCCATTGCCTTAGGTAAGTGGACTTCCTTCAGGTTGGTACACCCATTAAAGGCTTTGAGGAAACTTGAACTATAGTAATGATAGGTATACTCAGCATGAAGACCATGACCGCCACCTGCGGAACCCGTTTCCTCTTGTTTCTCATACGTTGTTAAATAATATTTGAAATAATTATTGTAACCGATGGCACCAGTGCTCTCACTTTTTTCGAGGTATGGTTTATCAGAATTCACAATCTCTATGTCACTGAGATCCAAATAATAAAGGTCAAGGATACGCCCTTTATGTTCTGACAGATACTTTAGATCAAGAGAGTTAAACTTTCCTTTGACGGTCAGTTTGTCAACAAAGTCATATTCCGACAATCTCTCCTGCAATGTTCCCGCTTCAGTAAGCGTGACTGTCACTTCTACTTCCTGTGCCAGCATGCATAACGGCAATGCCAGCAACGTCAACATCAATAAAAATATTCTTTTCATAAACTATTGTTATTGGTTATATATTAATGTCTATTATCTTCCTACACAGCAGAAGCGCGGGACTGTCTTTGCCAGTTCCGAGTGAAGGTTGTAGGATACCTCAATAACAAGAATTTGGGAAACAGCCCCAAGCATAAAACGTGGAAGCCGTTTGATCGCCTGCTGTTATTGTCGTGAAAGGTTCCTACATTTTCACTCGCAAGCAGATACATAACGCTCCTTCTGCCAGAGCGAGTCCTTCTCGCTCTGGGGGCAAAGTCAAGCATTATTTCCCAAATTACAAAGAAAAATATATAAAAATCGTTTATCATATTGCCTTTTTCATTTGCTTCTTATATTCGCTGGGAGTAATACCCTTCAACTTTTGGAACGAACGGCGGAAGGTTGAGATGGACTGAAAGCCGCTTTCTGTGGCAATACGTTCCAAGGTGCGCTCTGGGTATTTGTCCATTAGCGGCAAGCTTATCTTCTCTATTCGCATAGAATTGATATAGTCGTAGAAGGTGGTATGAAGATGATGTACAAAGTAATCACTCAGATAGGTTCTGTTTGTCCCAACGTGTTTTGCCAGTTCCCTGATGGTGAGCGTCGGATTGAGATAGAGTTGCTGTTCTTCTATAATCATCGGCACCTTTTCGGCAAAAGCATAGTCTTTTTTCTCCGTTGCTACCGTGAAGTGAGATGTCTCCATGACGACTGGCTGCTGATAGAGTATGTGCTCTAACGTTATCTGCCATAGAATGATAGACGAAGCATAATAAAGGCAATCTGTCAGTGGATGACGAACGATGCTGATGATGACCCAAATCAGCTGGCATACAATGAAGAATACAGCCACCACTTGCAGCCAAGATATGTCGATTTCATCGATATTTGAATAGTTGTCACGAATGTATTTGATGTATTGCTTGGCCTGCCGAAACCATTGCAGGAAGATAACGGTTCCCGCAATAAACAGGCACATCATATAACAACGGATAATCAAGCTGTCTGGCCGAAGGAAATAGAGGATAAAGAAGGGAACATAAGCCAAAAGTATCATGAAAACTTTGCGCCATGTGGCCCAACAAGGTCGGATCAGTTCATAAATAAGACATGTGTAGCCAATGAGTGATGTACCATCAATGAGAGTGATAAAATCTTGCGTGGTCTTGTCGTTGTAATCCTGCATTGTCAGGATAAAGTCTTTCAGGTTGAAGAGCGCCCACTGAACGAAGATGACAGCCACGACCATTTGGAGCCGTGAGCTGTTTTTACGACGAAATAACTGATAGGCATGAAGTGCGAAATATGCTGTCGCAAAGCCACTCAGGAATCCGGAAAAGGCTATCTCGTTCATAAACCTCTGTGTGATTTTTTGTCGCAAAGATACAATAAAAATATCTTCCTCTCAGCAATTTATTCACAAAATTGTCTGAAAGGAAGATGATTTTGTTTGATTGACGCTTATCGGTCAGCCCTCGGCCTCGGCAAAGGCGGCGGCTTCAGCCTCGGCGATGATATCCTCGCGGGTCTTCTCCTTCGGCTTGACGGAGAGGTCGGAGAGATCGAATTCGTCATCTTGAGGGTTAGGGAGCGGGAAGCGGGGAGCGGGATTACCTTGGAGGGAAGAATCTGCAGCAGGAGTGTCCTCACTCCTCACTCCACTCTCCTCACTCCTCGGACTAACAATGAACTCCTCTTCCTGCTCGGTGTCGGGCACAGCCATCGCGGGCACTTCCTCCATCTTCGTGCGCTCGGTCTTGGCGGCGAAGATGGCATCGATAAACTGCGGCTCGCGCTTCAGGCGCTGCAGCGTCTCCTTCGAAGCCTGCTGCTGAGCCTCCTTCTTCGAGTAGCCTGAGCCTTTCTCACCCTCCTGGCCTTCGAGCAGCACCATGAAACTGAAGACAGGACTGCCGTTGTCGTCAGTCTTCTGCTTGAGCATGCGGTATTCGAGGCGCACACGGTTCTTCTGTGACCACTCGAGCAACTTCGACTTGAAGTTCACCTCCTTGAAGGCCACCTTATCGATATCGATATACTTGCCGAGGATCTGCTTCTCGAAGAACTCCAGGCAGGCCTCATAGCCGCGGTCGAGATAGATGGCTCCCACGAGGGCCTCGAAGGCATTGCCCTCGACATAACTGTTGTGCGAGGTGCTGTGACTGGCTGAGAGCAGCAGGCTGCCGAGTCCCATCTCGCTGGCAAGTTTGCCCAATGTCTCACGGCTGACGAGTTTTGAGCGGGTATTGGTGAGGAACCCTTCACGCTTCCCTTCATAATAGCGATAGACGATGTAACCCACCGCAGCATCGAGTATGGCATCACCCAGGAACTCCAGCCGCTCGTTGTTCAGCGGCTTGCCCTTGTCATTGCGCTTGCGGATGCTCTTGTGCATCAGCGCCTGCTTGTAATACTCGATGTTGTGAGGATAGAATCCCAGTATCGCATGAAGAGAAGAAAAAAGCTCCTTCTCCTTGCGGAAAGGGAGCTTGATTCTGTCGATAATCTCGTTAAGCCTCATACTTCTTGAATACGACACAGGCGTTATGGCCTCCGAAACCGAACGTGTTGCTCAGTCCGGCACGCACCACACGCTTCTGTGCCTTGTTGAAGGTGAAGTTCAGATCGTAGTCAATCTCCGGGTCCTTATCATCCTCCTCGTGGTTGATGGTGGGAGGAACGATGTCGTTCTGCACGGCGAGAACGGTGGCCATAGCCTCTACGGCACCAGCGGCACCGAGCATGTGACCCGTCATCGACTTCGTTGATGAAATGTTCAACTTATAGGCAGCATCGCCGAAGACCTCCTTGATGGCCTTGGCCTCGGAGATATCACCCACATGGGTGCTGGTACCATGGACATTGATGTAGTCAATCTCCTCGGGCTTCATGCCGGCATCCTCGAGTGCGTTCTGCATGACGAGTTTTGCACCCAGTCCCTCGGGATGAGAGGCTGTGATGTGGTGGGCATCGGCACTCATGCCTGCACCAACCATCTCGGCATAGATCTTCGCACCACGGGCCTTGGCGTGCTCCAACTCTTCGAGGATGAGACAGCCTGCACCCTCAGCCATGATGAATCCGTCGCGGCTGGCGCTGAACGGACGGCTGGCCTTCTCGGGCTCATCGTTGCGGGTGGAGAGGGCATGCATGGCATTGAAGCCGCCCACACCTGTGGCACAGATGGCGGCCTCGGCACCTCCTGCCACGATGGCATTGGCCTTGCCCAGACGAATCAGGTTGAAGGCGTCGGCCAGTGCATTCGAAGAAGAGGCACAAGCGGAAGCGGTGATATAGTTGGGACCATGGAAACCGTACATGATGGAGATCTGTCCGGCGGCGATGTCGGCTATCATCTTCGGGATGAAGAAGGGGTTGAACTTAGGACCATTTTCCTGGTTCAGAGCGTAATACGACACCTCTTCCTCGAAGGTCTTGATACCGCCGATGCCAACGCCGAAGACCACGCCGATGCGGTTCTTGTCCTCCTGCTCCAAGTCCCAGCCGCAATCCTTCACGGCCTGGATGGCAGCAATCATGGCGAACTGCGTATAGCGGTCCATCTTACGGGCTTCCTTGCGATCCAGATAATCGTTGATATTGAGGTTCTTCACCTCACAGGCAAACTTCGTCTTAAACAGGCTTGTGTCGAACAATGTGATGGGAGTAGCCCCACTGACACCATTGACCATGTTCTGCCACATCTCCTCGGGCGTATTGCCAACGGGAGTCACAGCACCAAGACCTGTTACGACGACTCTTTTTAATTCCATATTTTAAGGTAATAATGAAAAAGTAAAAGTGAAAAACTTGCTACCGCACTCCATAGTGAAATGAAATGGTGGTAGCAAATTTTTCACTATTCACTTTTACTTTTTACTTTTTATTTTGCGTTCTCCTCGATGTATGCGATAGCATCACCAACGGTACCGATCTTCTCAGCCTTATCGTCGGGGATAGAAATACCAAACTCCTTCTCGAACTCCATAATCAGTTCAACGGTATCTAGTGAGTCTGCACCCAGATCATTGGTGAAACTGGCCTCTGCCTTCACTTCTGCTTCGTCAACACCCAGTTTGTCTACGATAATTGCCTTTACTTTGCTTTCAATTTCTGACATAATTTTAATCTTTAAAATGTTAATAATGTGTTTGCTATCTTGAAAAAATAACGGCGTTTTGCCGAAATCGGGTGCAAAGTAACACATTTTCTTTCACTTACGCAAATTTTTTTAAGAAAAACTGCACCTTAATTGCACACAAAGGGGGTGTTTGTGCAAAAAATTGCCCTGTTTTGACCTCATTAATCTAATAAAAAGAAAAAATATACGAAAAACTGAACAATTCGTTGGTTATTTGAAAAAGATTCTGTAGTTTTGCAAAACAAAAACAAAAGAGCATGCTATTTACCGAACAAGCCAACGAGATTTTCAACCGGGTGATAGCCGATTATCACGTGACGGATGATGTAGATACACCCATCCATAATCCGTATCCCAAAGACAGTATCGAGAACCGCCTCTACCTGAAGTGTTGGATTGATACCGTTCAATGGCATTTCGAAGACCTGATCCGCGACCCGCACATTGATCCTCTTGATGCTCTGCAACTGAAGCGCCGTATCGACAAGAGCAATCAGGACCGTACTGACCTGGTAGAGGAGATTGATTCCTGGTTCCGCAGCCAATACATCGATGTAAAGGTGCTGCCTGATGCTCGGCTGAACACAGAGAGCCCCGCCTGGGCCATTGACCGCCTGAGCATCCTCGCCTTGAAGATCTACCACATGCAGGAGCAGGTGGAACGCCAGGATGCCGCGGCCGAACACATCGCCAAGTGCAAGGCCAAACTCAGCGTGCTGCTGGAACAGCAGAAAGACCTGTCGCTCGCCATCGATCAACTGCTAGAGGACATCGAGGCCGGAAGGAAGTACATGAAGGTGTACCGGCAGATGAAGATGTACAACGACCCATCGACAAACCCCGTGCTTTATAATAAGAGGTAAGAGGTAAGAGGTAAGAGGTGAGAGGTGAGAGGTGAGAGATATGATGAAAGAGCATATATTGGTGATCAGGTTCTCGGCACTGGGAGATGTGGCAATGGCTGTCCCTGTGGTGTGGGCACTGGCAACGCAGTATCCAGACGTGCGGGTGACGGTGCTTAGCAGAGCCTTTGCCCGTCCGCTCTTCGAGCATCTGTCCTCCAACGTGAACTTCATGGAGGCCGATCTCAAGCACGAATACCGCGGCATGAGAGGCCTTAATGCCCTCTACCGCCGGCTTGCCGCCAAGCAGTTTACCAAAGTGGCCGACCTGCACGACGTGCTGCGCTCCGAATACCTGCGCTACCGGTTCAACTTCAGCCACTACAAGGTTGAGCACATCCAGAAGCATCGCAAGCAGCGCTGGCAACTGACCTCGAAACACAAGAAGGACAAGAGCCCCCTACCCTCCTCGTTCAGAAACTACGCCGAGGTGTTCGCGCGGCTGGGATATCCCGTCGACGTCAGGCAGTTCCATAGCATCTTCCCCGCGGATGGCGGCGACCTGAGCCTGTTGCCTGCTGCCATCGGAGCGAAGCAGGAATCCCATCCCTGGATCGGCATCGCACCCTTCGCAGCCCATCAAGGCAAGGTATACCCACCCAGGCTGATGGAGCAGGTGATCCGCAGCCTCCTGGAGCGCCACCCCTTTGCGCGCATCTTCCTCTTCGGACAGGGAGAGCAGGAGAATGAGTTCTTCCAGCCCTGGTGCACGCAGTTCAGACAGTGCACCATTGTCGGCAACCACTGCCAGACACTCTATCACGAACTGATCCTGATGAGCCACCTCGACGTGATGCTCTCTATGGACTCTGCCAACATGCACCTGGCCTCGCTCACGGGCACGCCCGTCGTCAGCGTCTGGGGAGCCACCCACCCGATGGCCGGATTCCTCGGATTCAACCAGTCGGAGGATAACATCATCCAGACCGACCTCGACTGCCGCCCCTGCAGCATCTTCGGCAATAAGCCCTGCCGCCGCGGTGACTATGCTTGCCTAAATAACATTCCGCCCGAGCGGATTGTTGAGAGAATATCAACCCTGATTAATAACTAAACAATTCAAGCTTATGAAGTACGTTTGCGAAGTCTGCGGCTACGTCTATGACCCCGCGGTAGGAGATCCCGATGGCGGCATCGCCGCTGGAACAGCCTTTGAGAACATCCCCGACGACTGGGTGTGCCCCATCTGTGGCGTCGGCAAGGGCGATTTCAAGCCCGAGTGATGACCGATTGATTGCTATCCTGGTGGCACTCTCTCCCGAGGCGCCACCTTTTTCTATATATAGTAGCCAGTTCCCGAGATTCACACCCGAAACTGAGAAGAAGCGGGGCGGGCAAAATGCCAGATGACGATGCCGGCGGTGACCGAGACGTTGAGCGAGTGCTTGGTGCCGAACTGTGGAATCTCCAGGCAGCCGTCGCTGGCATCGACCACCTCCTGATGGACCCCCTTGACCTCATTGCCCAGGACGACTGCATATTTCCTGCCCGGCTGCGGCATGAAGTCCTGAAGCATCGTGGAGCCGTGAGCCTGCTCGACGGAATAGACCTCATAGCCCTCAGACCTCAGCGCGGCGAGCGCCTCCAAGGCCGTAGGATAATATCGCCAGGCCACGCTGTCCTCGGCTCCCAGGGCAGTCTTGTGAATCTCTGCACTGGGCGGCGTAGAGGTGATGCCGCAGAGGCAGACGGCCTCCACGCGGAAGGCATCGCCGGTACGGAACACGCTGCCCACGTTGTGCATCGACCGCACATCGTCGAGCACCACCACCAGCGGCAGTTTCTCAGCCTCACGGAACTCATCCACCGAGAGGCGCTGCATCTCTATCGTACGAAGTTTCTTATACATTACATATCCAAGCCGCCATCATAGCCGACCTCAACGTCGTAAACACCATCCACCGAGAAATCATATACGTAATAGAACGGCTGCTCGGTAGTACCCTCAACGGGATCGGCCTTCTTGTGATACATCTTACCCTTCTTGCCGTAGACGTCAGGATCCACGTTCGACACATATTTCAGCCCGTCGGCCTTCATATCGTTCATAAACTTCTCATACCAGCCGCTGTTTGAAGTGATGATGGTAAACTGACGGACCGCACCAGTCTTGCGCGACTCATCGAAGAAGAAATTGAAATGGACTCCGAAATAGGGCGAGCCTGTCGGCGTGAATTTATAATCCTCGTATTTCACATTATTGCCGAAACAGTAGCTGATGGCCGGACTGTCGCCACCCCAGTCGGCATCGGAAACATAACGCTCAGAAAACTGCATGGGCAAATCAAGGTCGCCAAAGAGACTGGCAAAGAATTTCTCATCACACTTATATCGCGGCTGCACGATTTCCATAGCCATCGCATAGGTGAACAGCGCTGAATCTTCGACCTCTGCCGGGGCCCCAACACTGTCAGCAGCAGCCTTTGCCATCTTCCTGGCATAATCCTCGGCAGAGAGTTGCTTACCTCCCTCTGACGACGACTTCTGGCGGCAAGCAGAGAATGAACACAACACGAGACCGGCCACGGACAGAGCCAGCAACGAACGGATGATACTGTTTTGATTCATATCTTTGGAGAATTAATTGTTTGCGCTGGCAAAGATAATAAGAATTATTGAAATAACAAGTATGAAAAGGGAAAAAACTGTTGATAAGTGTGTTGATAACTCTGTTAATAACTCGTTCGTTTATCCACAAAACCCCTTGAACGGGGGTTGACAGAGGGATATCCACACGTTTATTCACAAGTATTTTTGAAGATTTCCACACTTTTTTGCTGAAAAAAGATATAAACTTATTAAATTTGCACCGAAAAAGAGAATTGTGGATAAAGTGACTGAACGGCTGAGAATGAGAGAGAAAGAATGAGCAGACACAGTTGATAAGTCTATAGTATATAGTTGATGACTGATTATGCAAGAAAAAAGGCAAAAAGTTATCAAGATATTCACAGCCTATCATACTTATATTCTCTTTTATTAAAAAAGAAAAAAGGAAAATAAAATAATATTGTGATGTTGAAAAAGGAGTGGAAAGAACAGGGATTCATTGATGAGCCCGTAGCCGAAGGCGTAGACCTGAAGGCAGAAATCAGACGGATGTGCAAGGAGAAGGATGCCATTATCCTGGCTCACTACTATACCATCGGCGATATTCAGGAGATAGCCGACTTTGTAGGCGACTCATTGGCATTGGCCCGTAAGGCTGCAGAGACGGATGCCAAGGTGATGGTGATGTGCGGCGTACACTTTATGGCAGAGACCTGTAAACTGCTTTCACCGGATAAGACGGTGTTATGTCCGGATCTGAATGCCGGTTGCTCATTGGCAGACTCTTGCAAGGCTGAGGACTTGAAAAAATACAAGGAAGATCATCCCGGCTATCAGGTCATCAGTTATGTCAACACGACGGCAGCCGTGAAGGCGCTGACGGATGTGGTAGTGACCAGCGGCAATGCCAAGAAGGTGGTAGACCAACTGCCAAAGGATGCAAAACTGATCTTTGGTCCCGACTATAACCTTGGAAACTATATCAACGAGGTGACAGGCCGTGAGATGTTGCTTTGGAATGGAGGCTGCCATGTGCATGAGCGTTTCTCGGTTTCAAAGATCATGGCATTGAAAGAGCAGTATCCGGAGGCTGTCGTGATGGCTCATCTGGAGTGTAAGGGTCCTGTCTTGGCGTTGGCTGATGTGAAGGGATCTACAGCCACGATGCTGAACTATGCGCAGCAGAGTGACAAGCGACAGTTTATCGTGGCCACAGAGGCCGGTATTTTGCACGAGATGCAGCGAACATGTCCTGACAAGGAATTTATCCCTGTGCCTCCTGAAATCAGCGAGAGCGGCCTGGAATGCAGTTGTAACGAGTGCCAGTACATGAAGATGAACACCTTATTAAAAATATATAACACGCTGAAGTATGGCTGGCCGTCTGTGGAGGTAGATTCGGAGATAGCAGTCGAGGCGGTGAAGCCGATTAATAAGATGCTTGAACTGAGTTAATTAATAACTGCTATTTTGCAGACGGTACCTTTATTGCCGTCACGGGTGGCTGTGATAACCATATAGACACCGCTGGCTACACGGCGGCCCTGACGGTCACAACCATCCCAAGTAAACATACCTCCATTGCTGCGTCCTTCAGCAATTAATGCACCATTCGACGACGTAATCTTCACATCGGCATCGTAACTCAGTCCGGTGATGGTGATCAGTCCGCTGTAATCTGGGGTCACAGGATTAGGATAGGCATATACTTGATCGTCGTTCATCTGCTCAACGGGTTCTGTTGCATCGCTCAGATAGGAGCACAGCCCTTTGTCTGATAGGAAGAACACTTCGCCTGATGAAGGATTGATGGTGATATTCGCAACATTGTTGGAGATAAGTTTGGAGTTGCCTGAAGTGAAGTTCTGTAGTTGTTGCATGTTATCAGCACTGATAAGGAAGGCACCGGCATTGTCGCTGCCAAACCACTTACGATTACCACCATCGATAGCAATGGTGCTGATGCTGACACCATTGAGCAGATAGTCGGCATAATCGGTGCCGTCGTTACGTGGAACCTTCACCTGATAGAAAGTCACGCTGCTCTCTCCTATCTCGCTCTTCTGGATCATAAACGGACCCATATCCGTGCCCACCCAGATATTGCCTTCCCGGTCTTCACAGACGCTGGTGATCCAATTGACATTGTATCGGGTACCATCCTGATTGACAATGTTGTCGTACTTCAAAACGATATCGTTTTCCATATCACAACAGAAGACTGCCGGCTCTACCCAGTTGTCGTTGACAAACCACAACAGACCCCGGCTGTCGATAATCATGCTGCGGAAGGCGTGCTTGCCAATGCCGTTGTCGTTGACAAGTGCCTTGTTATGGTGGTCGGTCCATTTATTTGTGGTGGGATCAAACTCAAGCAGGGTGACACCCTCCGTCTGATTGTTCAGCACCCAAAGATGACCGTTGTTGTCGAACTTCATGGCAGAGATCAGAACGTAGTCATTGCCAAGCACCTTTCCACGATCGATGGCTCCCTTCAGGGGACTGTTGTCTTGGTTATGGTATCTGACAAGCGAACCGTTGTTGAACTCATAGATTCCTGTACGTCCACCGGCAATGACGTATTGCGGATTATCAGGCATCACGTCAAGACAGTTGATATCGATATACTGATAGCCCGTTTTTTTGCTGATATTTTCTTCGTAGGTAGTCCAGTCGTTACCGTCGAAGACTTGTATGATACCCGGATAATTAGGGTCAGGCATGCCTGAGATAAAGAAACCACCTGTGGTGTAGAGACGGTCATTCAGAAATTTTGCCTCATAGAAGTGGTTATAGTCCGGACCTATGGGCTTCAAGGCCGTGACGGTGGATAGATATTTATCGTAGTCGGCTGTACTCTTTTCAGGGAGAGAGGTGGGATAGTCAGGATGGTTAGGGGTATAGGTGTCGCTAATCTCTGCTTTTTGCAGGTTGACCTTGAGGATAGCGAAGTCAGTGACCAGCCAGGCATAGATACCATCGATACGCACATCGGTTACGGTCTTATCTTCAGTCGTCGATTTACTATACAGGGCAGAGATATTCGTTACATTACCCTTGATATCCACCAGATCAATGTTTGAGTTCTCATAGACGGCTATCAGGCGCTTGGCGGCATTACTCCATGCAATATGGGTGATATGAGTGTCGCTGAGTCCGTTAATACGATCGTAGGTAGTAATGCTCTGATCATTAAAATTGTACTGGTAAAGTCCGTTGGAGGCCAGCACAAACAGATAATGGTCAGCCTCGCAGATATCCTGCACTTCGTGATAGGCCAGATAGTGTCTCCATGTACCAACTTGAGCGTATAAAGGTGAAAAGGTAAAAAGGTGAAAAGGTGATACAATAAGAAGGAGTAACAGAATCCTCTGCCACCATGCTTTGTCTTTTATGTAGTCTTTACTTTTCATTTCTTTTCACCCTTTCACCTTTTCACTCTTTCACCCTTTCAAAAACTCTGCGAGTTTTGCCACTGCTCTTGCCCTGTGGCTGATATGGTTCTTGATATCCATGCCGAGTTCTGCAAAGGTCTTATCGTAGCCGTCAGGTTGGAAGATGGGATCATAGCCGAAGCCCTCCCCTCCCCTGCGCTCCCGGATAATCTCACCCTCTACGATACCTTCGAACTGATGGATCTCCTTGATACTCGTACAGCCGCAGGGACAGACATCCTTCTTCTGTATTAACGCAATAACGGTACGGAATCTTGCACGGCGATTGTTATTGTTTCCTAATTCCCTCAGCAGACGGGCCATATTGGCTTCAGAATCATGAGAGATGCTCTGGTCGTCGGACTCCATGCTGGCATAGCGGGCTGAATAGATGCCTGGGGCTCCATCCAGTGCCTCAACCTCAAGACCCGTGTCATCGGCAAAGCAGTCAATATGATAGTGGTCATAGACGTATTGTGCCTTTTGCAGGGCATTCTCCTCAAGGGTCTTGCCAGTCTCCGGAATATCCACATCGCAGCCGATTTCCTTCAACGACAGCACCTCGATAGACTCTCCAAGTATCGAACGGATCTCAGAGAGTTTATGCGCATTGTTCGTCGCAAATACGATTTTCATCATGCTTGGTTGTTATGATTGTAGATTTCGTCTATCTTCTTGTCTATCTTCTTTGCGTCCTTCTTCGTCTTCTCTATGGCTTTATCAATCTGTTTGATCTCCTTGATCTTCACCCTCATCTCTTCGAAGCCCTCGCCATATACACCAATGACAGCGCTCTGAGATACAAAGGCATTAGGGTCGATCATCTTGATGAGTCGGAAGATATTCACGCTCTCGTTCTTGCGGGCCAGGATACAGAGCACCTTCATCTTATGACCCGTATACCAGCCATGACCATCGAGAATCGTTACGCCGTGATTCATCTCCGTACCGATGGCGTTGGCTATCTCCTGCCACTTGCTTGAGAAGATGAAGAACTGAACGGATTGCCGTCTGGAGTTCATCACATAGTCGAGTGTATAATTCTCCATCGTCATCACACAGAAGCCGAACATCACCTTATGAGCCCGTTCGAGGTAGGTACCGAATTGTGGGAAGAACATACAAGAGCCGATGATACAGAAGTCGGCTGCAATCAGCACGTTTCCCAACGACACATTAGGATGATACTTATTCACCGAGGCTGCAATGATGTCAGTACCACCAGTGGAGCCATTGTGGGTAAAGACAGTAGCAAGAGCCATACCCGTCAGTACACAGCCGATAATCATCGACATGAAGTCCTGACCCTCACCCATAAGTTTAAACGGCAATCCGTTCTCCTGTTTAGGCAACATGTCTTGGGCAAACATCAGCATGAAGTAGAGGGTGAAGATGGCAAATATAGTCTTCATCAGGAACTTCACACCCAAAATCTTCAAGGCAAGCAACAGCAGGATGCCGTTGATGATGATATAAGTGTTCTCCAGATGGAAACCTGTGGCATAATAGATGATGGCAGAAAGACCCGTTACGCCGCCTGCCACAATCTGATAGGGCATCAAGAAGACGGTGAAGGCAACGGTGTAAATGGCGAGGCCAAGGGCTATAAACATATAGTCCCTGGCCTCGTTCAGGATCATTTGATGATGTAATGTCATTTATTTCTTCAGGACAATATTCACCATACGCTTAGGGACGATGATAACCTTTGCTACTTGGAATCCCTCGAGATACTTCTTGGCACGCTCGTCGGCCAGTACAGCCTCTTCGATGGTCTTGTTGTCGGCATCAGCAGCGAACTGCATCTCGAAACGGGCCTTGCCATTGAAGGCGATACCTAGTTTCACCTGGCTCTCCACCAGATACTCCTCATTCCATGTAGGCCATTTGGAGTCGCAGACTGAACCCTGCTCACCCAGCATCTCCCATAGTTCCTCAGCGATATGAGGAGCAAAAGGAGCAATCAAGATTACGAGGGTCTTCAGCATCTCCTTATTCTTGCACTTCTGCTGCGAGAGTTCATTCACGCAGATCATAAAGGCAGAGATGGAGGTGTTATAAGAGAAAGTCTCGATATCCTGGGATACCTTCTTGATGAGTTTGTGCACGCTCTTCAGGTTCTCTGCTGTTGCCTCACCCTCATCGAAGCCGTTCTGATAGAGATTCCAGAACTTACGCAGGAATCGGTGACAGCCATCGATACCATTGGTATCCCAAGGCTTAGACTGTTCTACAGGACCCAGGAACATCTCATAGAGACGCAGGGTATCAGCACCGTACTTCTCGACGATCATATCCGGATTGACCACATTGAACATCGACTTCGACATCTTCTCGATAGCCCAGCCGCAGATATATTTTCCATTCTCAAGGATGAACTCTGCATTCTCATATTCAGGACGCCAAGCCTTGAAGGCCTCGATGTCGAGCACATCAGCAGAGACGATGTTTACATCCACATGAATAGGTGTCGTGGTATATTTGTCCTTCAGTCCGAAACTGACGAACTTACCTTTGTCAGCACCCTCGTCCTCGATACGATAGACAAAGTTACTGCGACCTTGGATCATACCCTGGTTGACGAGTTTCTTGAAGGGCTCGTCTTCGCATGAGTAACCAGAGTCATAGAGGAACTTGTTCCAAAAACGGGAATAAATCAGGTGGCCAGTGGCGTGCTCCGTACCTCCTACATAGAGGTCAACATTGCGCCAATATTCATCAATATCCTTATTGACGAGCGCCTTCTCGTTCTTGGGATCCATATAACGGAGGTAGTAGGCCGATGAGCCTGCAAAGCCAGGCATCGTGTTCAACTCCAAGGGGAAGACGCTCTTGTTATCGATGAGGTCTTTGCTCACCACCTTGTCTGTCTTCGTATCCCAAGCCCAAATCTTAGCACGTCCCAATGGGGGTTCGCCTGTCTCTGTAGGCTGGTATTTGTCAATCTCAGGCAACTCCAGCGGCAGACACTCCTTAGGAATCATATAGGGCATGTCGTCCTTGTAATAGACAGGGAACGGCTCACCCCAATAGCGCTGACGAGAGAAGATAGCATCTCTTAATCTGTAGTTTACTTTCACACGACCCAAGCCCTGTTCTGTCACGAACTTCTTCGTAGCAGCGATGGCCTCCTTGACAGTCAGGCCATTCAATGAGAACTTGCTGCTGGCAGAGTTGCACATGATACCCTCCTTGGCATCGTACGACTCCTCAGAGACATCGGCACCCTCAATCAAAGGAATGATAGGCAGGTTGAAGTGCTTGGCAAAAGCATAGTCACGGCTATCGTGGGCAGGCACGGCCATGATGGCTCCCGTACCATAACCAGCCAAGACGTATTCTGCTATCCAGATGGGGATCTTCTCGTCGTTGAACGGATTGATGGCATACGAACCAGAGAAGACACCCGTCACCTTGTGATCCATCTGACGGTCACGCTCCGTGCGCTTCTTCACATAATCGAGATATTTATCTACCTCTTCCTTCTGCTCAGGTGTAGTGAGTTCTGCTACGAGGTCACTCTCTGGAGCCAACACCATGAAGGTCACACCAAACATCGTATCGGCACGAGTGGTAAAGATGGTGAAGTGCTTGTCGGAGTCTGCTACATTAAATTCCACCTCAGTACCTTCAGAGCGGCCAATCCAGTTGCGCTGGGTCTCCTTCAGAGAGTCTGTCCAGTCAATCACATCCAGACCATCAAGCAATCTCTGGGCATAGGCTGATACTCTGAGGCACCACTGGCGCATCTTCTTCTGCACCACGGGATATCCACCACGGACACTGACGCCATCCACCACCTCATCGTTGGCAAGCACAGTGCCGAGTTTCGGACACCAGTTCACCATCGTGTCAGCAAGGTAGGCAATGCGGTAGTTCATCAGCACCTCCTGCTTCTTCTTCTCAGAGAAGCCAGCCCAGTCGGCAGCCGTGAAGTGCAGTTCCTCCGTGCCGAGGGCGTTGCAGTTCTCAGTACCCATCAGTTCGAAGTGCTCAATCAGTTTGATGGTGGGCTGTGCCTTCTTCGACGACGTACTGAAATAACTCTTGAACATGCGCTGGAAGGCCCACTGTGTCCACTTGTAGTAGATAGGGTCGCAGGTGCGCACCTCGCGCTCCCAGTCGAATGAGAAGCCGATCTTGTCGAGTTGACTTCTGTATCTGTCGATGTTCTCGAAGGTCGTCTTCTCTGGGTGCTGGCCCGTCTGGATGGCATACTGCTCGGCGGGCAGTCCGTAGGCGTCGTAGCCCATCGGGTTGAGCACGTTGAAGCCCTTCTGCCGCTTGTAGCGGGCGTAGATATCACTGGCGATGTAACCCAGGGGATGGCCCACATGGAGTCCTGCTCCTGAGGGATAGGGGAACATGTTGAGCACGTAGAACTTCTTCTTCGTCTTGTCCTCAACCACGCGGTAGGTGCCATTCTCCACCCATCGCTTCTGCCATTTCTGTTCGATTTCTCTGAAATTGTAATCCATGATTGTATCTTTGTTTTTATTAATATTCACTTGCGGCTGCAAAGATACGAATATTTTCTGAATATCCAACGAATTTACAAGGATTTTACGTTTTACGTAAAGGAAGTGCTCGTTGCTAGTGTGCTTAATAGTTGATATAGATGTAGGCGTAAATGATGAAGATAACGAGTATCAGCAATACGACAACGATACAGAAGGGAATGCATGACACGATGAGTCGCCAGATGGTGCTCCAGTAGCTATAGCCGGAAAACTGCTTGATGGGGATGATGACCAGTGGAGCGGCCAGTGCATAGAATATGTAGTCGCCCGTATCGCTGGGTATCAGCATTGTGATGAATATGCCGTAGATAAGGAGCATATTGGTGATATAAACCATTGCCACGAAGCACTCCGAGAAGCGTAAGTCCTCTATGGCAGGACAATGGCGGAACAGCAGATAGAGCGGCACGGAGAAGAGCAGCAGACATGCGAGACTCACCAGCGAGATATTCTTATTGACCCACTGATAGGCTTTTAGACCGAGCTCCCCTGAGTCCATTTGATGGAAAAGTTCCTTTTTCTTTTTTTGCTTTTCTATTTGCGCTTTAGTGAGCTTCTTCTTTGTATGGTCGGGCTTTTTTTCATATTCTTTCACTTCTGCGTCCGATAATATTTCTGCCTCGCTCTGCTTGATAAGGTTCACACCCTGGATGTTCAGGCCCGAATCCACCAGGAATGCCAGTGTGCAGAGTAGGAAGAGCATCTTGAAGGGCGGGAAATAGGCCATCTGCATGCCTCTGAGATAGTCGCGGATCATGTAGCCGGGGCGGAGTATCAGGTCGCGGATGGAGCGGAACATGCCGCGGTTGCCTACGCCCCAGACATCGAGAAACAGCAGGAAGGCCTTCTTGAAGGAGTAGCGGCCTATGCGGGCCGACTGTCCGCAGCGGGGGCAGTAGTTGCCCTCGAAGCGCGTGCCGCAGGTGGCGCATTCGTGTTGCTCCTCAGAGAGCGGAGACACCTGATGAGGCTGATGCTGCCATTCCTTGAACTGTCTGTATTTCTCCTTCTGTTCTAACATTGCGTCTGCAAAGATACGAATAAGCGGGCAAAAAAACAAAAGTTTTCGGAAGAAATGTATCTATCCTGATGATTAGGAAAGAAAAAATAGTTTACATACCGACGCTCAAAACTCGCGCATAGGTCATCACCCAAAGGTTGGCCTTGAAATACGCGAGTTTTGAACCATTATGTAATCTTCTGACAATGAACGGCTTATGTTTTCCAGACTCATTTTCATCCCTTAATAGGGCCTCTGCAGATTTATAGAAGAAAAAAGCATGAAGATTATGAAAGCAAGTATCAACCATTGGCATTGCGCCGCAAAGACCGTCATCATCGCCATGACGGCAGTAGTGTTCACAGCGTGTTCCACAGACAGTGAAGACAACGCCACCCGTGTATATCCTGTCGTCTGTCCTATAGAGCCAGAACAGCCCATGCTGAAGACCAGGTCCAACGTCGATGATGCGACCTATGCAAGGCTGGCAACCTTCTTTATGATGGCCTTTGATGATGCCCGCAAAACTGGCGGCGACGGGCGGCGTATCGGCTTCTTCGGGCAGTTAACCGACGAAGTAGAGGCCTGTTATCTGATCACCAGCGCAGAGGATTTCAAGGCCGTCTACTATGGCGACCGGATGCTGCCGGAGGTCGACTTTGAGCGATACTCCGTGCTCATGGGCAGGAGCTACAGCACGGACAGCCGGGAGTCGCTCGGCAACTACACCTACAATCTGGTCGACGAGGGCGATCATTACCGACTGCCAGTCAACATCCTGCGCAACGTCAACCCCAGTCTCGTCTATACTCAGGAAATCAGCGACCTGTTCTATTGGGACGTCTTCCCCAAGGTCGAATCGAAGCCCGTCTTGATGGAGCGGCGCGTGGTGGAGAAGGTGATCGATGAGGACCAGTCGGCGCAGGCTGCAGGGATGCTGCAACTCCGTGGGAGCAACTGGGTGCTGACGGGCTATACCGATCGAGACAGCGTGGCCCATCAGGTGGGCAGCGGATGGGGCGACAGCAGGTACACCATCAGCTTCCTGGCCGACGGCACGATGCAGGGCAAGATCGGCGCCAACAGCATCGGGGCACGCTATCATTTAAGCCCCTGGAAAGCCTGTATCGCATCTGGTGACAGGCTCCGCTTCGTGGGCTGGTTCGCACTGACGGATGGCTTTACGACCTCTGTCTTGGAGACAGGTGACGGCACCGTTGACGCCTATTTCGGCAGCCACCTCTGGGAGATGGAGTTCTTCGATGTCGACGAGTATGATCTCACCCTTTCCGATTCCCGTGGCCAGAAGTTCTCCTTCCGCGACGCCTCGCTCTTCCGCGACGCCTCGCTGAAGTAGCCTTTGAAATCTTGAAGGGGGAGAGGGCTATTTGCCGGAGACGATCTTCTTGATGTCGTTGAGTTTGTTGAGGGCTTCGAGGGGCGTGAGGTTGTTCACATCGAGGCCGAGGATCTCGTCGCGGACCTGACAGAGCACAGGATCATCGAGTTGGAAGAACGAGAGTTGCATGCCTTCTCTAGAGGAGGCGATCTCTGCGGTAGGCTTTCCAACGGAGCCCACGGAGGCATTGTCTGATTCCAGTTGCTTGAGGATGACGTTGGCGCGCTTCACGATGCTGCGAGGCATGCCGGCTATCTCTGCCACATGGATACCAAAGGAGTGCTCACTCCCACCCTTTTCAAGTTTGCGCAGGAAGATGACTTTGCCGTCGACCTCCTTCACGGAGACATTATAGTTCTTGATGCGAGAGAAGTTCTTCTCCATCTCGTTCAGTTCGTGATAATGCGTGGCGAAGAGGGTGCGAGGATGGCCCTTGGCGTTCTCATGCAGATATTCCACGATGGCCCAGGCAATGGAGATACCATCGTAAGTTGAGGTGCCTCGGCCTAACTCATCGAAGAGCACCAATGAGCGGCTGCTGACATTATTCAGGATGTTTGATGCCTCCGTCATCTCCACCATGAAGGTAGACTCTCCGAGGGAGATATTATCCGAGGCTCCGACACGAGTGAATATCTTATCCACCAAGCCTATCCTTGCTGCCTCTGCTGGCACGAAGCAGCCTATCTGGGCAAGCAATACGATGAGGGCCGTCTGTCTGAGCAAGGCAGACTTACCTGCCATATTCGGACCTGTGATGATGATAATCTGCTGACGCTCGTTATCGAGCAGGATATCATTGGGCACGTACTGCTCACCAAGGGGCAGTTCCTGTTCGATGACGGGATGGCGACCTTGTTTGATGTCTATCACCTCCGTCTCGTCGATGACTGGGCGCACATACTTATTCTCCTCTGCTGTCTTGGCAAAACTCAGCAGACAGTCGAGGTGTGCGATGATATTGGCGTTGATCTGTATCTGCGGGATGAACTCCTGCATGCCAAGTATCAGGTCGTTGAAGAGTTTGGCCTCGAGCGAGAGTATCCTGTCCTCAGCCCCCAGTATCTTTTCTTCGTACTCCTTCAGTTCCTGGGTGATATAGCGTTCGGCTTGTGCCAGCGTCTGCTTGCGAACCCACTCTGGGGGCACCAGGTCCTTATAGGTATTCCTTACTTCCAGATAATAGCCGAACACATTATTATAACCTATCTTCAGCGAAGCAATGCCCGTCTGCTGGGCCTCACGCTCCTGTATCTTCAACAGATAGTCCTTGCCGCTATAGGCGATGGTGCGCAGTTCATCGAGTTCGGCATTCACGCCGTCTTTGATGACACCACCCTTAGCCACCAGTTGCGGAGGATCGTTCTGAATCTCTTTCTCAATCCTGTCTCTCAGCGACTCGCACAGGTTCAACTGCTCACCTACCCGCTTCAAAGCCTCGTTATCAGCATAGAGACAAGCGGTCTTGATGGGCTGAATGGCCTGCAGGGCCACTTTCAACTGCACCACCTCACGAGGCGACACACGACCTACAGCCACTTTCGAGATGATGCGCTCCAGGTCGCCGATACGGTGCAACTGCTCATCGATACACTGGCGGAAGTCAGGTTCGCGATAGTAGTACTCTACGATGTCGAGTCGCTCGTTGATGGGCTTCACGTCTTTCAGAGGGAACACCAGCCATCGCCTCAGCAGACGACCTCCCATCGGACTTACTGTCTTGTCGATGACATCGAGCAGCGACTTGCCGTCGTCCTGCATGGGATGAATCAGTTCAAGGCTGCGGATAGTGAACTTATCCAGTCGCACATACTTATCCTCCTCGATGCGGGAGATGCTGGTGATATGGCTGATCTGGGTGTGCTGTGTCTGTTCGAGATATACCAGGATGGCTCCAGCGGCGATGACACCACTCTGCAGATGGTCTACGCCAAAGCCCTTCAGGTTCTTCACATTGAAGTGACGCAGCAACTTCTGCTTCGAGGTCTGGTCTGTGAACACCCAGTCGTCGAGTTGGAAGGTGAAGAACTTCGTGCCGAAGAGGCGCTCGAAGTCCTGCTTGCGGCTTCTGTCGAAGAGCACTTCCTTAGGCGAGAAACTGCCCAGGAGTTTCTCTACATAGTCTGCTGTTCCCTCGCCAGTGAGGAACTCACCAGTGGAGATATCGAGGAAGGCGACACCAAACGAGGCCTTTCCGAAGTGGACGGCCGCGAGGAAATTATTCTCTTTATAGTTGAGGACATTGTCTGAGAGGGCCACGCCTGGCGTCACCAGTTCTGTGATGCCTCGCTTGACGAGTTTCTTCGTGAGTTTGGGGTCTTCGAGTTGGTCGCAGATGGCCACACGCTTGCCAGCCCTGATGAGTTTGGGCAGGTAGGTATCGAGGGCGTGATGGGGGAAGCCCGCCATCTCGTCACCCTTGGCCCCAGCGCCGTTGTTACGATGGGTGAGGGTAATGCCCAGGATCTTGGAGGCTGTAACGGCATCTTCGCAGTAGGTCTCGTAGAAGTCTCCGCAACGGAAGAGCATCACGGCATCAGGGTGCTTCGCCTTCAGATCGAAGAACTGCTTCATCATCGGGGTCAGTTCCCCGTCTTTCTTCGCCATTACTTCTGGATGTATTTCATGATGAGGTCCACGATCTCGTCCTCCGTGTGGTTGGCGGCATTGAAGACGATGTCGTAGTTACGGGTGTCGTATCGCGAGGTGCCAGTGTATTTCTTCACATACCGCTCGCGCCCTTTGTCCACCTCCTTGATGATCTTCTCGGCCTCCGCAGGGGTGATGCCACGCTTAGTGACGAGGTGGTTGATGCGATGCTCCATCGGAGCCTGAATGAGGATGCTCAGATGGTTGGGATGGTCGCGGAGCACATAGAAGCCGCTACGGCCTGCGATGACGCACGACTCATCCTCGGCGATGCCTTTCAGAATCTGCGTCTCAGACTGGAAGATATCATCTGTGATAAGGAAGTCTGGGATGGCCGTCTTGCTGGGGATGATGTTGGGAGCGGCAAAACTGGGCATGATCTTCAGGCTCCGCTTGAAGTCGGCCCACCAGTTGTGCTGCTGTCCCTTCAGCCGCTCGATCTCTTCTGTCGTCAGACTGTACTTTTCCTTCAGCCCCTGGATGAGCGCCTTGTCGTAGAAAGGCACATTGAGGCGCTTAGCGAGTTTCTCACCAATGGTTCTTCCGCCTGAACCGAGTTCACGGTTGATGGTAATCACATATTTCTCATTCAGTTTCATATCCGTAGGGATTAATGGTCTCTGCAAAGGTACGCATTAATTCTGAATCCACCAAAAAAAACGATAACTTTCCCCGTAGGATGCAGTTTTTTAGGCCAAAGGTTGCGGTTCTCGCATTTTCTTTTTACCTTTGTAGGCTGTTAGAGTCACGATGGAAGAGAGTTATCTGAACACGGAGCATATCGCCCGTAGCCACGACGGAGTGGAGTGGCATCCGCTCAAGCCCTTTCTGCCTGAGAACGCGAGGGTGCTGTTCCTGGGCAGTTTCCCACCTCAGCGCAAGCGATGGTGCATGGACTTCTATTATCCCAACTTCATCAACGACCACTGGCGGATCGAGGGACAAGTGTTCTTTGGCGACCGCAATCACTTTGTGGATCTTGAGCAGAAGCGCTTTAAGTTGGAGTCTATCGTGGCTTTTTGTCTGTCGAAGGGCATTGCCTTCTTCGATACCTCTACGGCCATCCGACGGCTGAAGGATAATGCCTCGGATAAGTTCCTCGAGGTGGTGGTGCCTACTGACATCCCTACCCTACTCGCTCGTCTGCCACATCTGAAGGCCATCGTCACCACAGGCGAGAAGGCGACAGAGACCATCTGCAGTTCGCTCCAGATTCCAGAGATGCCCAAAGTCAACACCTTTGTTCCCATTCCTACCTCCCAAAGAAGTGTCAGACGCATTGTGAGCGGACTGGTGCTTTATCGTCTGCCTTCTTCCTCTCGTGCCTATCCGCTTGCCTTCGACAAGAAGGTGGCTGCCTATCAGAACATGTTCGAGTATTGTGAACTATTATAAACCATCATTATGAAACGAATCCTAATAATATCCACTTTGTTGCTGAGCCTCTTTTTGACCACAGGCTTGCAGGCTCAGAACATTCACACCACTTGGCGACAAAAGACGATTGCCGTCGAGAACGGCGGAGAGTCACCCACCGTTATCCAGCTCCTGAAGGCTTTTAATAAGGTGTGGCACAATAAGAGTACAGACGCCTTGCTGGCTGAGGCCGGCGATAAGCTGTATGTGTCAAACGATGCCACAGATGGCAATTCAGGTAGGGCCTTTGTCGACTGTGAGGACTACTGTCATTGCTGGTACGACTTTGAGAACTCTGATGACCACATGGTCGAGGCCAGAACCTATCAATGTGACAACGGCCATCTGCTCTTTGCCGTCATTCTCGCCGAGTCAGGACCAAAGGGAAAGTATTTCGGATGCTTCTACGATTATAATCCCAAGACGTCGAAGCTCACGCCGAAAGATGAGCCGTTTATTGATTTCCGTCCCTTCTGGCCAAACTCGCACATCACCTATGCCCTCGGTGAAGGGTATCTGCAGGTGATACTGGTCATTGAGAGTGCCCCAGGGATCCAGACGCAATACACACATTACCTCTTCGACGGCAATCGTTTCGTTTATGATCACCTCGATGCCCTCGGCTATGACGCCTACGATGAATCTGGCGATGAGGAAGAGGAGTAATCTAAACTCTTTATCTCCTTTGCTGTGGCGGACCCATGCGAACAGGGCCTCGTGGCATCATTTCGTCTTGATTGCCCCAGATAAGTCCCTTGAGCAGACGGCCGAAGTCGAAGCCAAACTTCTGACCGTTGTTGAACTTGACATAAGGGCTGACGATGGGGTCTGTCACCCATTTGCCCGTCATGGGGTTCAGGTAACGTCTCACACCTGCATCCATACCAAAGTTCTTGTGGAATCGGATGTCTGCATAGCCGCCATAATTGGTCGTTCCTAAATAAGGATTCACGGCAGGACTGATCAGCGAAGAGTTGGGATAGTAATAGCCGAAGGCATGCAGCGAGATGGCATTGTTCACCCAGTAGCTCACCGTACCTCCCACACCGTAGCGTGTCTCCAAGAATCCCATGCCCACCATCCTGTATTTGTCTGCCAGCGCTGAGGCTGAAAAACTCCAACGGCCTGTTTCCTGATAGAGCGTCAGAGCACCTGACTCACGATCAAGCAGGCCGGGCATTGAGTCTGCTCCTCCGCTGACGATGACGGCTGCCCCTCGCCACGGAGTGAACAACTTACCGCCCTGCAAAGTGTTCACCTCCCAGCTGCCCCGTCTGGTATCGTAGAGGCTGGATGGCGTATCGAGCTTGTATCCAGGATTTGTCATGCTCAATGGTTGGAACCGTCTTTTCCACAGCGTCGAGTCATACTGTTGCAGGAGGGAATCCGTCGGCAGGAGGTTATCGCCTAGGCCCACGGAATCTTCCCTCAGTGACTTTCCCTCACCGATGTCCGTTTGCGCTGCTGCACCTGTTGCCATCGTCAGCAGCATCACCATGAGCACTTTCCTTAATATCTTCATTTCGACTGCAAAGATAAGAAAAGAATCACAGATTACGCAGATAATCTTAAAATACTTGCTGGTATCGGCAACATTTTGTATTTTACAACAGAATTCTGCCATGGCGACGCCGATCCCCTCGGTGTTTTTCAATTCAACTTTGGCCTAAACAAAGCTTTATAGCCATTTAAACCAATAGATATTGTCGTTTAAACTAATTGTTACTGCCGTCTAAGCTTGTTGCCGACTCCAGTCAACTTATTAGCTGACTGGAGTCAAACAATCATTCGATTTAAGTCAACTAACCGGTTGACTCTGTATCATCGAGCAATTTCACAATCATCAGCACATATTCAACTTTAGAAGCTTGTTGTCAGCAAAAGATGGCGCAAAAGTGCCAGACCCCTCTGCGCCCCTGATCTATGGGACATAAAGGTTCCTCGGTGTGTCCGGTGTCCTAAGGATTATGGCCTTGATTCCGCAGTCCAGTTTCCACTACCGTCACCTATATAGCTCTCTGAGATTGTGGTAATGGGTCCTGTATATTCAAATGATGCCGCGGTGTATATATTTTGTTCTATATAGGGATTATCTTGATTCCTAACGTCAAACTGCCCACCGTGGACCTTCATATTCTGTACTTTGATAGTGTATTCATTTCCAGTCTTGGTAATCACGATACGGCTGTCTCCGTCTGTAGGGTCATATCCGAAATAGATGCCGTTAGTGATGCCATCACTCGATTCGGCGTAAGGGCCTGTGGCTGTCATAGCGAAAATGAAGTCACCTTCTGGTAGGCTACTCGTCTGTGTTTTGTATGACAATTGTATATCGATAGTTGTCGTCTTTGGAGGAAAGTTAAGAACACCTGTACTTTTGTATGTGTCTATGACTTCAATGTAATTTGCCGTCGTAAAGTATAGTACATGGTGCTTGTGTTGTGTACTGTATCCCCAATAGGCATGATCGGCATAAATGGTATACTCGCCAACCTTCAGCATTCCCTCACCGGTACCAGCCGGTGTGTTATTCCCGTTCCCTCTCTCACGGAAATAGGTTCTGGCGACATCTTCCACATTGATGACGGTCTCTGTGCCGTCCGTCTTCTCGACAACCATTTCATACTTCTTCTGACTGAAAGCTGTCTGACACAGAATGGCTATGGCTGCTAATATATACAATCTTTTCATATTTGTTCTACTTTTTTATTTGTTAATCACTTTTATCTTGTTATTCTCCACACTAATGATATATGTACCTTTTGGTAAGCTGATTAGAGGCACCTCTGCTTTGTCGGCATCTGTCATTTGTTTGCTGATGAGACGGCCATCTAATGAATAAACGCTGATGGGTGTTCCCTTTGAGATGCCATTGAAAAGGATGCGTCCGTTTTCGAACATTGGTTTTTCTTTAGTAGATGCTATTGCCGTTGTTGTCCCATTGTCGGCAGTATAGCTGTCAATATCTTCTAATGGAAAGGAAATACTTGTGAAGTCGTTGGTTATCACCATATCCTCGCCCAGAAAAGTGATGATGGGATTAGTGGATAATTCAAATACAGTCTCATTGCCGCTCTTCTGCTTGATGACAATCTTGGCATCGTCAGCGTATGATAGCGTGACAAAGAAAAACATAAAAAAGATGAGTCGATATTTCATTGGCCATTCGTTTTAAAGGGTTTAACTTGATATTAATATCACTCTTTGCCCGCAAAGATAAGGATTATTTCTGAAACAAACAAGGATTAAGAGAAAAAGTTTTATTGTTTCTTGCTGGTATCGGCAAAAAACGGGGTCTTTTCAGAAAGAATTGGCAAATAAACTTACCGATAGTCAGTAACGGAGGGTGGCGCCTTCGGAGGTGATTTCGAGAGTGGCCTTGGCACCAGTAAGGAGGGGGAAGTTGCGAAGGTGGGCGTGGCCAACGGGAAAGTCATAGCAGACGGGGATGTTGTAGTGACGCAGATATTCGTGGAGCATGGCGTACATATCGTCGAAGCCGTTCTCAGGATGTTTGTACTCGTTGAACTGGCCCACGATGATGCCTCTTACATTGCTTAGCAGGCCCCGCATCTCCATATTATGCAGCATACGGTCCACCTTGCTCATCCCCTCACCCGTATCCTCCATGACCAGGATGATGCCAGGCAACAACAAAGGATCGTAGTCGGAACCAGCGAGGTCGTTATATACAGACAGGTTGCCACCCACGACGATGCCCTCTGCCCTACCCTCGACATTTAGCGGATGAGGCGCCACATGGTATTCTGGCAGGTCGCCCTGAAGCATGCGACGCAGACATTGGCTGACGGTATCGTTTCCCTCATAAGTGATCAGGGCATGGCACATCGTACCGTGGATTCCCTTCACACCAGCCCTCGCCTCAGCACAAAGCAAAGCAGTAATGTCGCTGAAGCCGATGATGAGTTTGGGATATTGTCGGAGGGTATCAAGCGGCAGATGACTCAGCAAATGAGCGGCTCCATCGCCACCACGGGAACACATGATGGCCTTGACGGATGGTGCTCGTAGGGCCCATAGCAGGTCATGAAGGCGTTTGTCGATAGTACCAGCAAAGCCGTGATAGTCGTTGAGGGCGTTCTTTCCCACCACACAGCGATAGCCCCAACTCTCCAGTGTTCTGATGCCTCCATAGAGGGCATCCTTATTCATTGCACTCGATGGCGAGATGATGGCAATGGTGTCGCCCTCATGCAGGAACTGGGCAGAGACGGTCGTCATCCAGCCCAGCAAGAAAAGCACTAGGCATCCTTTTTTCATGCAGAGACTTTTTTCTTGGCTCTGACCATACACCATACACCTAGGATGACGAAGGGGATAGACAGTATCTGACCCATGTCGATGGGCAGCGAGGCCTCGAAGGCTTCCTGAATCTCCTTGGTGTACTCGATGAAGAAGCGGAAGGTGAAGATATAGGTCAGGCAGAAGCCGAAGTACCAGCCTGTGCCTATCTTCTCTGGCATCTTCTTATGGAGATACCACATGATAGCGAAGAGGATAGCATAGGCGATGGCCTCGTAGAGTTGGCCCGGGTGGCGAGGCATCATGTCGACACGCTCGAAGATGAAGGCCCAGGGCACGTCTGTGATCTTGCCGATAATCTCAGAGTTCATGAGGTTGCCAAGGCGTATGAAACATGCCGTGGTGCCTGTGGCAATGGCGATATTGTCGAGGACTGTCCAGATGCTGAGTTTCGTCTTGCGGACATAGAGCCAGAGGGCAATCATCAGGCCCAGTGTACCACCATGCGAGGCGAGGCCGGCATAGCCCGTCAGTTTCCATCCTCCCTCAGGCAGGAAGTGAATGGGCAGCAGCATCTCCACGATACCCTTGAACGAGGTCAGGAAGTCCTGTGGCTGATAGAAGATGCAATGGCCCAGGCGGGCACCAATCAGGATGCCGAAGAAGCAGTAAATAAATAGAGGTTCGAAGAGTTCATCCTTGATCTTCTGCTCCTTATACAGCCGTTTCACGACCATATAGGCCAGTGCCAGTCCGATGATCCACATCAGCCCGTACCATCGCACCGTTATCGGCCCCAGATGAAACGCCTCCAAGTCCGGCTGCCAGACAATATAGTTAAGCAAATCCATCATACGTTGAATCTGAAGTGCATGATATCACCGTCTTGGACGATGTAGTCTTTACCCTCGACGGCAAGTTTGCCGGCTTCACGGACAGCGGCCTCAGAGCCATACTGCAGATAGTCTTCATACTTGATGACCTCGGCACGGATGAAGCCCTTCTCAAAGTCTGTGTGGATCACACCAGCACACTGAGGCGCCTTCCAACCCTTCTTGTATGTCCAGGCCTTCACCTCCATCTCACCTGCTGTGATGAAGGTCTCAAGGTTCAGCAGGGCGTAGGCCTTCTTGATCAGACGGTTTACGCCACTCTCTTCCAAACCCAGTTCCTCGAGGAACATCTGCTTGTCTTCGTAGGATTCGAGTTCTGCGATATCCTCTTCCGTCTTGGCTGCGATGATCATCATCTCTGCACCTTCCTCCTGGGCCAACTCCCCTACCCTCTTGGTAAAGTCGTTGCCACTCTTGGCATCAGCCTCGCCCACATTGCAGACATAGAGCACAGGCTTCGACGTGAGCAGGAAGAGATTCTTGGCACAGTCCTGCTCCTCTTTGCTCTCGAACTCCACGATACGGGCATTCTTACCCTGATCCAGAGCCTCCTTATAGGCATGAAGCACAGCCACCTCTACCTTTGCCTCCTTATTACCAGCCGCAGCAGCCTTCTCCGTCTTGGCCAGACGACTCTCGATGGTCTCTAAGTCCTTCAGTTGCAACTCGGTATCGATGATTTCCTTATCGCGGATAGGGTCGATGGTGCCATCGACATGGGTGATGTTCTCATCCTCGAAACATCTCAGCACATGGATGATGGCATCCGTCTCACGGATATTCCCCAAGAACTTATTGCCGAGACCCTCGCCTTTCGACGCTCCCTTCACCAGACCAGCGATATCTACGATCTCACAAGTAGCAGGCACGATACGACCAGGATGCACAATCTCTGCCAATTTCGTCAGCCGCTCATCAGGAACGGTGATGACACCAACATTGGGTTCTATCGTACAGAAAGGGAAGTTTGCTGCCTGAGCCTTTGCACTCGACAAGCAATTAAACAATGTGGACTTGCCTACGTTGGGCAGTCCTACAATACCACATTTTAATGCCATTTTCTTCTATAAACGTTTATAAACTGGGTGCAAAGGTACGATTTATTGGGCAAACAGCCAAATTTTTGTCTTGTCTTTGTAACTTTTTGCATCCTTGCATCGTCAAATGGGCAAGGAATCCCCTAAAAAGAGAAGAATATGAAAAGATCATTGTTTGTAGTGATGGCTGGCCTGACCACAGACGAACTCGAGGTCATCAACTCTGGTGTGGGTGGTCTGAAATATGCTGGCCATCCTGCCAAGAAAGACTTGCATCACTCTATGACAGGTGGCATCTCGGAGTTGTAAGAGGATCATCCTTTTTAGTGAGCCTCGAGCCAGTTCTGCCCAAAGCCAGAATCGGCTACGAGGGGCACGGCGAGGGCAAAAGCACCCTGCATCTCTTCGAGCACGATGCGCTCCACTTTCTCCTTCTCTTCTGGATAGACTGAGAAGTTGAGTTCGTCGTGAACCTGCAGGATCATCTTGCTCTTGATACCTTCCTTTTTGAAGCGCTCATGGATGCGGATCATCGCTACCTTGATGATATCTGCGGCTGTTCCCTGGATGGGGGCGTTGATGGCATTACGCTCAGCAAAGCCTCTGACGGTGGCGTTATGACTGTTGATATCCGGGAGATAGCGACGACGGCCAAAGAGGGTGGTGACATAACCCTTTTGACGAGCCACTTCCTTGGATTTCTCCATGTAGTCGTGAACCTGTGGGAAGGTGGCGAAATAGCCTTCTATCAGCATCTTAGCCTCGTCGCGAGGGATGTCCAGACGCTCTGCCAGACCAAAGACGGTGATGCCATAGATGATGCCGAAGTTGGCACGCTTCGACTTGGTGCGCTCATCGCGTGTTACTTCTTCGATAGGTTTCTTATAGATATTGGCCGCCGTAGCCGCATGGAGGTCTTTGCCCTCACGGAACACGTTGATCATATTCTCGTCCTTCGAGAGGTGGGCCATCACACGCAGTTCTATCTGACTATAGTCTGCTGAAAAGAACAGACATCCAGGCTCTGGCACAAACGCCTTGCGGATCTCCTTGCCATCCTCGCCTCGGATAGGGATATTCTGGAGGTTGGGGTCGCTGCTCGACAGGCGGCCTGTGGCTGTGATGGTCTGATTAAACGAGGTGTGGATATGACCAGTACGGGGGTTAATCAGTTTGGGCAAGGCGTCGATATACGTTCCGATGAGTTTCTTTAATCCTCTGTGTTCCAGAATATCTGCGACAATCTCATGCTTATTGCGCAGTTGCTGAAGTACTTCTTCTGATGTGACGTATTGGCCTGTCTTGGTCTTCTTGGCTTTTTCGATGATCTTGAGTTTGTCGAAGAGGATTTCGCCTACCTGTTTGGGTGATGCGATATTAAAAGGACTGCCTGCTAACTCGTAGATCCGAGCCTCGAGTTCATTGATGCGACTGGTTAAAACATTTGACGTTTCTTTCAGAGAGTCCGTATCCAAGCAGACTCCGTTTATCTCCATCTCTGCCAAGACGGGCATTAGAGGCATCTCTATCTCGTAGAACAACTTCTCGCACTCGTATTTCTTCAGTTCTGGCTCCAGTTTGTTCTTCAGGCGGAGGGTCACGTCAGCATCCTCAGCAGCATACTCATAGACCTGAGAGGGTAGGAGGTCGCGCATCGATCGCTGGTTCTTTCCTTTGGGACCAATGAGTTCGTCGATGTGGATGGTCTGGTAGTTGAGGTAGATCTCAGCCATGTAGTCCATGTTGTGATGGAGTTCGGGCTGGATGAGGTAGTGGGCGATCATCGTGTCGAACATCGGACCAGCGAGGGTGATGCCATAGTTGCGCAACACCTCGAGGTCGTACTTCAGATTCTGTCCGACCTTGAGAATCTTGGGGTCCTCATACACCTCTTTAAATATATTAACGATTCGCAACGCTTCTTCACGGTTTGCTGGCACAGGCACATAAAAGGCCTCAAATTCCTTCACGGCGAAACTCAAACCCACCAATTCGGCATCAATTGCGCTCTTGGATGTCGTCTCCGTGTCTAGACTGAGAATTTCATTTGTCCTAAAAAAGTCACATAATTTCCTTAAATCTGCCTCATTATCAACGAGTTTGTAGTTGTGAGGGGTCGTTTCTAAGGTCTCAAAACTCGCGTTTTTGGCCTCGACTGACCCGTTGGGCGCAAATTCTGCAAAGAGATCGAGTTGGCCATTAACAGGTATTTGCGGTTTTTGACTTTTCTTAAGAACTCTGTCAGCGAACGATTTCATCTCCAGTTCGAGCAGCAGTTTGCCCAACTCGTCCTCATTCGGCTCAACGAGTTTCAATGCTTCCATGTCGAGGGCGATGGGTACATCCGTCTTGATGGTCGCGAGGAAATAACTCATCTTGATGTCGTCGATATGCTCTTCGACCTTCTCGCGTAGTTTACCCTTGATCTCAGAAGATCTTTCAATGAGTGCGTCGATGCTCCCGAACTCATTGATCAGTTTCACGGCAGTCTTCTCTCCGACACCAGGACAACCAGGGAAGTTATCTGCCGAGTCACCCATCAGCGCCAGCAGGTCGATGACGGCCATAGGGGAGGGGATGTCATATTTCGCCATCACCTCCTTCGGACCCATCGTCTCATAACCACCCCCATGACGGGGGCGATAGATGAAGACATGCTCGCCAACCAACTGACCGTAGTCCTTATCTGGTGTCAACATGTAAGTATCGATTCCATCGGCACCAGCCTTCGTGGCCAAGGTGCCTATCACATCGTCAGCCTCGAATCCATCGACCTGAAGGATGGGAATCCGATAGGCTTTCAACAGGTCTTTGATGATGGGCACGGCCTTACGGATATCCTCTGGCGTCTCCTCGCGCTGGGCCTTGTAGGCAGGGAAGGCCTCGCTGCGGAAGGTGGGTCCATGGGGATCGAAGGCCACGCCGATATGGGTGGGCTGTTCCTTCGTGAGCACCTCGTTCAGCGTGTTGAGGAAACCCATGATGGCACTTGTATTCAGTCCTTTCGAGTTGATTCGAGGGTTCTTGATGAACGCATAATAACTGCGATAGATGAGCGCATAAGCGTCTAAAAGGAATAATTTCTCCATAACATTGTTTATTTTCTGCGTAAAATTACTAAAAAATATCGATATTACAAGGTTTTTTACTAATTTTGTCACAAAATTCGAGGTTTTATGGATTATTTGTCAGTTATCAAGCATCCGATTGAGAGTGATTTTCAGGAGTTCGTCTACCGTTTTCAAAGTTCTCTGAGTCATAGTTATGGTCTGCTGTCACAGGCCTTGGAACACATTCGTCAGCGTACAGGCAAGCAGATGCGGCCTATGCTCACGCTACTGTCTGCAAAGAACTATGGCGTGGTGTCTGACGTCACCCTTGATGCGGCAGTTTCACTCGAACTGCTGCATACGGCTTCGCTGATTCACGACGATGTGGTCGATGAGAGCAGCGAGCGGCGTGGACAGTCGTCTGTCAATGCTTCCTATAATAATAAGGTGGCTGTGCTCGTGGGCGACTATATCCTCTCCATCTGCCTCAGTTATGTCGCCAAGACTAAGGATCACAGAGTTTTACAATATGTCGCCGACCTTGGTATGACGCTGGCTTCTGGCGAACTCCTGCAGATGCAGAATATCAACAATGCCGAATTCTCGGAAGATGTTTATTATCAGGTGATTAGACAAAAGACGGCCGCCTTGTTTGAGACCTGCTGCGGCATGGGTTCTCTGTCTGTGAATGCCTCTGAAGAGGAGATCAAGAAAGCCAAACAATTCGGACAGGATCTGGGTATGATCTTCCAGATTCGCGACGATATCTTCGACTATTACGACTCGACGGAGATAGGCAAGCCCACAGGCAACGATATGGCAGAGGGCAAGTTGACGTTGCCAGTCATCTATGCTCTGAATCACTCCGACTTCGAACCCATGAAATCATTGGCTAGAAAGGTGAAGTTAGGCACGATCAATGCCGATGAAATCGCTGTGCTGGTGGAGTTTGCCAAGCAGAGTGGGGGTATCCAATATGCTGAAAGGATGATGGAGAGATACTCTCAGAAGGCCCAGACTTATATCGATTCTTGCGTCAAACCAGAACTCAAGGAGGCTTATGTGGCCTATCTGGAATATGTTATCAGGCGCAAGATGTAGACCCTTATAAATCATGATGCTTTAGGTAATTGTTTCTCCCCCTAAGTTAGGGGGAGTCAGAGGGGGGCTGAACAAAGGAAAAAGCCTGCAACGAGATGATGCGCTTGTTCAGACCACCCCTTGCCCCTCCTAACTTAGGAGGGGAAGAGATTACACTTAAGGCGTCAGATTAAGCGATAGTAGCCCTTAGAAGAACTTGACTTCTTCGCCCACAACCTCGCTCAGCAGCATGTTTGCGAGGCGCGAGGTGCCCATGCGGAACCACTGATTCGTGAGCCATTTCTCGCCCAGAACCTCTTTCACGATGGTGTAGTAGATGAGTGCGTCCATTACCGAATTCAGCCCTCCAGCAGGCTTAAAACCAATCTGAATGCCCGTTTCATCGTAGTATTCCTTGATGGCCTGACACATCACATAGGCAGCCTCTGGGGTGGCTGCAGGCTCCAGTTTGCCTGTCGAGGTCTTGATATAGTCTGCTCCAGAATACATCGCCAACAGCGAGGCGGTCTTGATGTTCGAGGCCGTCTTCAGACAACCCGTCTCCAGAATCACCTTCATCTTATGGTCTCCACAAGCCTCCTTCATCTGTTGAATCTCGTCGCACACCGTCTCGTAATCGCCTGATAGGAAGGCACCTACGCTGAGCACCATATCAATCTCTGTAGCACCGTCCTTGATGGCCAGCGCCGTCTCCACCGTCTTCACCTCGATAAGGGCCTGAGAGGAGGGGAAACTACCTGATACACAGGCGATTTCAACGCCTTCGACCTCCAAGGTCTCTGCCACAGTCCTGGCAAAACGCGGATAGACGCAGATGGTAGCCACGTGGGGCAGGGTAGGGTACTGTTCGTCGAACTGGTTGACGCGCTCTGTGAAAGCCATCACACTCTCGTCGGAGTCTGTCGTCTTCAGCGTTGTCAGTTCCACGCTTCCCATCAGGAACTGCTTCACTTCGGGCGTATCGTTCTCATGCACTTTCTCTGTGATAATCTTCTTCACGGCGGCCTTCACGTCCTCGTCGTTGATGCTGAGGTTATACTTACCAAGAGCCTCTTCTATGCGCCCTTTTTCTACAGTCTCATTTGTCATATTGTTATAGTTTTATGCCATTAATTTCTTGTTATGGATATGTCTGAGCGAGTCGCGCTGGGTCTTCTTCTCGATGCTCTTCTGCAGTTCTTCCGTCAGGTCTACGCCCGTCTGATTGGCCAGACAGAGCAGTACCCAGAGCACGTCGGCCATCTCTTCGCCCAGGTTATCGTGCTCGCCTTCCTTGAAACTCTGGTCGCCATATTTGCGGGCTATCACCCTGGCCAGTTCGCCCACTTCCTCCGTCAGCACCGCCATATTCGTCAGTTCTGAGAAGTAGCGCACGCCATACTCCTTGATCCAGCGGTCCACCAGTTCCTGGGCTTCCTTGATCGTCATAGCGGGAAGAAGGTATTCATGAACATCAGCACGAACAGCGCCACCAGGATCCATGCGTTGCGCTTGTTGTCGCTCTCATACTCTTTCCAGTGTAAAGCCTTGTAAATCACCACGATACCAAGAAGTATCACAGTAAATACCATAGGGAAGAAAGCATGATCTCTGCCCCAAAGCGTGGAAATCGCAAACGAGATGACCAGCAGGAAAAAGCCTGCGTTTCTGATTTTATTCAGGTATTGTTTCATATTGAATCTATGTATTTGGTTTCCGTTTTATCTTCTTGTCAGCATCTGAAAGAACAGGATGGCGATGGTGAGCAGGATGATCATGATGTACTGCTTGTTCTCTCGCTCGTATTCCTTCCAGTGGAAGGCCTTGTAGAGGAAGGTGACGAGCAGCAGCAACAGCCCCAATCCGCAGGGCCACATGCCAAATTGTACCCCCCAGACCATCGCGCAGACGATGCCGATGGCGGCCAGGATCACGCCTGATATCTCTATCTCTCTCAGGTACTTACGCATGATTGTCTCTTATCTGTGTATCGTTATTTCTGGCAGAAATGGTATCTTCGCCTTGATTTCTTTTTTGCCAAACCACCAGTGGCCGATGAAAACCAGGATGCAGAACACCAGTCCGATGAATGCCTGTCGCCAGAACGACTGCGGCCAGGCTTTCCTGGCGATGGCTGGCGTCACGCAGGCTAGGCCCGTCCACCACAGTATGTTGGATGTCTTCCAGTATTCGCCACTCCAGAGCGCCAATGCTGCAACGATCAGAATGGCTCCGACGGCCTCCAGGAAACTAATGATTTTGCTCATTGGTTACAGTCCTAAGAAGGAGAGTCCTACCAGCACGAGAAAGGCCACAGAGATGTAGTTCGACATCTTGTCGTTCTCCTTCCAGTGGATGATCGTCCAGATGCTGGATAGCGTCATGATGCCCAGGCCGATCCAAACGAGGATATTCATGTGCAGTACTCGCCCTAGGATGTAAGCGATCAGGGCCGCGAAGTTTACGTAGTTGGTGATTTGTCTTCTGTCCATATCCTTTGTTTTTTATTCCTTGTTCTTCGTGTCCATGCAGATGGTCACAGGGCCGTCGTTCAGCAGTTCCACCTTCATGTTGGCCCCAAATTCGCCTGTGCCTACGGCCTTGCCGATGACTGCAGAGAGTTGACGGCAGAAGGCCTCGTAGAGTGGGATAGAGTGCTCGTGCGAACCAGCCTTGAACCAACTCGGGCGATTGCCTTTCTTATAACTCGCAAAGAGCGTGAACTGGCTGACTACCAGCGCGTTACCGCCGACGTCTTGTATCGAAAGATTCATCACACCCTGCTCATCGTCGAACACTCTGAGGTTGGCCACCTTCTTCACCAGCCAGTCGACATCCTCCATCGTGTCCTCGTCGCAGACCCCTAACAGGATCAGAAAACCCTGTCCGATCTCGCTCTTCACGGAACCCTCGATGGTGACGCTGGCGTGTGCGACTCTTTGTATGACTGCTCTCATCTGATGCTATTTGTCGGCAAAGTTACAACTTATTTTTCAAACCACCAAATCTGATGCTTTTTTTCATCTCTTTATCTGCTTTTCAGGCCCCTTGCTCTTGAGGAGGATGGTCGTTGCTCGTATCAAGTCTAAAAGTAAAACAACTTGTTTTACCTTCGTTCTGATAGGACTTTACTCTCTTACTAATAGGGAGTATGAAGGTAAAACAAGTTGTTTTACTTTTGCTGTGATGCCTTCTTATGTCTTAAGTGGTTATTCCGTAGGCTCTTCCTGGGGATGGAAATGGTTGTAGACGATGGTTGCTTTCGCTTGACCAACTGCCTCAGAGAGTTGTTCGAGGGTGGCCTCACGTATCCTTTTCACGGATTTAAGGGCCTTTAGAAGCGCCTCAGAAGCCTTCGGGCCGATGCCCTTGATGTTGTCCAACTCCGACTGCAAAGCCCGCTTAGAACGCTTGTTTCTGTGGAATTCGATGGCGAAGCGGTGCACTTCGTCTTGGATCTGTGTGAGTACGTGGAACAGTTCTGAGTCTGTCTTCAGGGCGACGTGCATGGGAGGGAAGCCGTAGAGCAGTTCGTTTGTGCGGTGGCGATCGTCCTTGGCCAGACCTCCGATGGGAATATCGAGGTTCAGTTCGTCTTGAATCACCTGGCGGATGATCTCCATCTGACCTTTTCCACCATCTGCGATGATGAGGTCGGGTAGGGGTTGATGCTCCTCCAAAAGGCGTGTATAGCGCCTGTGGACCACCTCTTTCATCGAGGCATAGTCGTCTGGGCCTACCACTGTTTTGATGTTGTAATGCTTGTAGTCTTTCTTGCTGGGTTTCAGCGCCTTAAAGACCACGCAGGCGGCAACGGCATCCGTGCCGGAGATGTTCGAGTTGTCGAAGCACTCGATCTGATAAGGGAGTTTGGGCAGGTGGAGTTTCTCCTGCAGTTCCTTCATCAGACGGGTCTGTTTCTGCTCTGGATTCAACTTCTCGGCTTGCTTTAAACGGTCGAATTTATACTGTTTTCCGTTTAAGATCGAGAGGTCGAGAAGTTTCTTTTTATCCCCTCGCTGAGGGATGGTGAAGGTGACGTTTTCGAGTTCTACATCAACCTCCTGGGGCACGATAATCTCCTTCGCCTGACTGCCAAAACGCTCTCTCAATTCTACGATGCCCAACTGCAATAATTCGTCGTCGCTCTCGTTGAGTTTCTTCTTGTATTCGATGGTGAAACTCTGGTTGATGGAACCGTTGCTCACATGGATGTAGTTGATAAAGGCCATCTTGTCGTCGCTGGTGATTGAGAACACATCTACGTCGTGAATCGTCTGACTGACCACTTCGCTGGATGCGACAAAGGCCTCCAGAGCGAGGTATTTCTGCTTGATTTCTTCGGCCTCCTTAAAGCGTAGTTCTTCGGAAAGTCTGAGCATCTCATCCTTCAGGTCGCGGAGCACTTGGCGGGTGTTGCCTTTGAGGATTTCCCTGGCCTGCATGATGTTCTTCTGATAGGCCTCGTAGGATTGCTTGCCCACGCAGGGTCCCATACATTTTTTAATATGGTAGTCGAGACAGACCTTATATTTGCCAGTCTCGACACCCTCTTTCGTAAGTGGCTGACGACAGGTTCGAGGGTGGTAGAGTTGCTTGATGAGATCGAGTACGGCCTTCATTGTCATCACATGAGAGTAGGGCCCGTAGTAGGTGCCCCATTTCTTGTTGATGGTACGGGTGCTGAAGATACGTGGGAAGAATTCGTTGGTGATGCAGATGGAAGGGTAGGTCTTGCCGTCTTTCAGCAGGACATTATAACGAGGATTGTACTTCTTGATGAGCGAGTTCTCCAGCAGAAGCGCGTCTTCTTCTGTATTCACAACGGTGTAACTGATGTCGTGAATCTTGCTGACGAGTACCTTGGTCTTGAAACGGTCTACCTCTGTGTGGAAGTACGTCGATACCCTTGCCTTGAGGTTCTTCGCCTTCCCCACATAGATGATGGTCTTGCTATCGTCATAGAACTGGTAACTGCCCGGCTTGTCTGGTAGTCTGCTGACGATGCCCTTCAGGTAGTTTAATCTCTTCTCGTTCTCTTCCTTCGTCATTTCTTTCCTTCCTTATAATTCCTTTATATAAAGGCTTTTCCCCTTATATTGTTTCACGTGGAACGTTTGGTGTAACTTCTTCCCCTCCTAAGTTAGGAGGGGTTAGGGGTGGTCTGAACAAGCGTTCTTGATCGCCTCTATAATCCCTTCAATATTATTGTATACAACCTCATTATCAAACCTCATCACTCTTATCCCATTCTCAGCCATAAACCTCGTTCGCATCTCATCATATTCATGTGTATAAGATGTCTTATGCACACCTCCATCTAATTCTATCCCTAATCTTATCTCAGGACAATAGAAGTCAAGAACGTATGGTCCAACCCCGAATTGTCTACGGAATTTGAGCCCGTCTACTTGCTTACCCTTCAATGCCCGCCATAGAATGGCTTCTGGTGATGTGGCGTTGTTGCGAAGAGTTTGGCGAAGCAGTTTCTGGGATGCGTCATTATGGGGGTAGGGTGTATGTTTCATATTGGGTAAGAGCAGTTGTTCAGACCACCCCTAACCCCTCCTAACTTAGGAGGGGAATAGGTTACCTGGTTAAACGATTACAGCACCATGAGGGTGGTGAGGTCGATGCCTTCGAAGAGGTCGCGCCCATGCAGACCTTCATCCCTGAGCTCAATGATGAAGTTCATGTAGATTTTCTTGGGATTGAAATGCTCCACCAGTTTGTAGGCGGCCTTGGCTGTGCCTCCTGTGGCAAGCAAGTCATCATGTATCAGCACGATATCATTCTCATCGATGGAGTCGAGGTGCATCTCGATGGTATCGACACCATACTCTTTCGAGAACGATTCCTTGATGACTGTTGAGGGTAGTTTGCCTGGCTTACGTGCCAGTACGATGCCACAGCCAAGACGACCAGCAAGTGCCGAAGCCATCACGAACCCTCGGCTCTCTATGCCTACGATCTTGGTGATGCCTTTGTCCTTGTAGATTGCCTCGAGTTCGTCGAGCATAATCTTTACGCACTCTGCATTCTTGTAGAGTGTTGTCACGTCACGGAAGTTAATTCCTTTCTTGGGGAAATCTGGTATCGCACGCAGATTGTCCAATAGTACTTTGTTGTTCATAATCAAGTAGTTATGTGATTGTAATATGTTGTTATGTTTCACGTGGAACATTCTTTCTCTTGTGTCTCCCATTACCTTCCTAGAAGCACCAATAGTACATTGATGTCACTAGGCGAGACGCCAGGAATACGACTGGCCTGTGCCAAAGTCTCGGGCTGGATCTTCTCCAACTTCTGACGGCACTCTGTGGATAGTCCTTTTAGTTCGTCGTATTTGAAATGGCCTTTGATCTTGATGTTTTCTAAGCGGTGCATCTTGTCTGCCACGATTCTTTCACGATCGATATAGCCTTTGTATTTCATACGGATCTCTGCTGCTTCCGCGATTTCTTCCTGACGGTTTTCCGGACGATTCAGTAATTCTTTCAGTTGGGGGATGATCTCCGACAGGTTCTGCAGGTTGAGTTGTGGACGGTTGACAAGGTCTACGAGTTTGCAACCAAACTGGAGTGGGGTAGTGCCAAGGGCCTCTAAAGCGGAATTAATCAGTCTTGGCTTAATCGCAAAGTTCTGGCAGAAGGTCTCGATTTCTTCGATATGCTGTTTCTTCTCCTGCCACCAGTCGTAGCGTTCTCTGCTGGCTAAGCCCAACTCGTATGCCTTCTCTGTCAGACGGGCATCGGCATCGTCTTGTCTTAGTAGGATGCGATACTCGGCTCTGGAGGTAAACATCCGGTAGGGCTCATCGACGCCTTTGGTCACCAAGTCATCGATGAGAACGCCAATATAGGCCTCGTCTCTGTGGAGTATGAAGCCTGCAGAGTCTGTGTCAGTATCGTTGCTCCTTGCTCCGTCAGAGGCTCCTGCCTTCAAGGCGGCGTTGATACCAGCCATCGTCCCTTGTCCGCCAGCCTCCTCATAGCCCGTCGTTCCGTTCACCTGACCTGCCATAAACAGATTCTTGATGATCTTCGATTCCAACGTATGTCGCAGTTGGGTTGGATCGAAGAAATCGTATTCTATGGCATAGCCGGGACGGTACACTTTCAGATCCCTCAGGGCAGGAATCTTCTTTAAGGCTGCAATCTGCACATCCATTGGTAGGGACGAAGAGAATCCGTTCAGATACATCTCGTTGGTATCCTCTCCCTCTGGTTCTAAGAACAAGGGGTGCTTGTCTCTCTCGGGGAAGGTCACGAGTTTCGTTTCTATCGAAGGACAGTAACGAGGACCAATCGACTGGATTTGTCCGTTGTAGAGTGGGGAGTCGGCCAAACCACTTCTGAGTATCTCATGAACTTCAGCATTGGTATTCACCGTCCAACAGGGCAGTTGTTGCAGGGCTCCACCTTTGTTCATATAACTGAACTGGTAGGGTCTTGATTCTCCTGGCTGTATCTCCATATCCTCGAAATGCACACTTCGCTTATCGATGCGGACAGGAGTACCAGTCTTCATCCTGGCGGTAGTGACACCGTGGCGGGTGATGCTCTCCGTCAGGTGGGGTACGGCTGGCTCTGCGATTCTGCCACCAGCCACCATCTTTCGTCCGATATGCATCAGGCCGTTAAGGAAGGTGCCTGCTGTCAGCACCACACACTTCGCATAGAGTTCTGCTCCCCAGATGGTGCGGATGCCGATGGCCTCGCCATTCTCTACGAGTAATTCGTCAGCCTGATCCTGCCAGACGTCAAGGTTTGGGGTGGCGTCAAGATGTCTGCGCCACTCCCAGATGAACTTCCCTCTGTCGCACTGGGCCCTCGGACTCCAGACGGCAGGGCCCTTGCCCACGTTCAGCATACGGAACTGAATCGAGGTAGCATCCGTCACCAACCCCATCTGTCCGCCTAAGGCATCGATCTCTCGGACTATCTGACCCTTGGCGATGCCGCCGACAGCAGGGTTGCACGACATCTGCGCAATCTTGTTCATGTCCATCGTCACCAGACAGGTCTTGGCACCCATATTGGCTGAAGCGCAGGCCGCTTCACAGCCTGCATGACCGCCTCCGATGACTATCACATCATACTTGAATTTCATCCTTGTTTGCTATTTTTCCGCAAAAGTAACAATAAATTTTGAATATTATATGCATTTTTACCTCAAAAAACTTTGAAATATCATTATTTTATAGTATCTTTGCGGTCTAAAACAGTCTTTAAGTACTTATAAAAAGGTACATGCGACGACGTTTGGACGGGGTTTTACGGCTCCGAAGTGTAAAGAAACGAGAACAATTATTCATGTTTAAATAACTTAATTTCAACAACTTATGTGGTTAATCAATTCATCAATTGGTAGAAAAGTTGTAATGTCTGTGACGGGCATTGCGCTGATCTTGTTCCTGACCTTCCACGGTTGCATGAACATGGTGGCGCTTTTCTCGGAAGAGGGTTACAACATGATTTGCGAATTCCTGGGTGCCAACTGGTATGCTGTTGTGGCTACACTCGGTTTGGCTGCCTTGGCAGTGATTCACATCGTCTTTGCCTTCATCCTGACGGCTCAGAACCGTACCGCTCGTGGCGATAACCGTTACGAGGTGGCAACAACGGTCAACCCTGGTAAGGTAGAGTGGGCATCGAAGAACATGCTCGTGCTGGGTATCATCATCTGCCTGGGACTGCTGTTGCATCTGTACAACTTCTGGTACAACATGATGTTTGCCGAGTTGGTAGGTTCCTACACGCAGTATGATCCGGCTGATGGCTTTGCGTGGATCGTAGAGACGTTCTCCAACCCTGTGTTCGTAGTGCTCTACATCATCTGGCTTGCTGCCATCTGGTTCCACCTGACTCACGGCTTCTGGTCAGCATTGCAGACCTTGGGTTGGAGTGGTAAGACCTGGCTCTGCCGTTGGAAGTTGATCGGCATCATCTATGTGACGCTGCTCATGCTCTGCTTCCTGATTGTTGTTCTGGCTTTCGCATTCAAGTGCGCTCCGAGCCTCTGCTAATTATCAACTTTTAATTTCTAAGAATTATGGCTAAAGTAATTGATTCTAAGATTCCCGCAGGTCCAGTGCCTGAGAAATGGAAGGAATATAAGGCTCATCAGCGTCTTGTCAACCCGAAGAACAAGTTGAAACTCGACGTGATTGTGGTTGGTACAGGTCTGGCTGGTGCATCGGCTGCTGCTTCTCTGGGCGAGATGGGCTTCAATGTGATTAACCTGTGCATTCAGGACTCTCCCCGTCGTGCTCACTCGATTGCCGCCCAGGGTGGTATCAATGCCGCTAAGTGCTATCAGAACGATGGTGACTCTGTCTATCGTCTGTTCTACGACACCGTAAAGGGTGGTGACTATCGTGCCCGTGAGGCCAACGTGTATCGTCTGGCTGAGGTGTCGAACAATATTATCGACCAGTGCGTGGCTCAGGGTGTTCCCTTTGCTCGTGAGTATGGCGGTATGCTGGCCAACCGTTCGTTCGGTGGTGCTCAGGTGAGCCGTACGTTCTATGCCAAGGGTCAGACTGGTCAGCAGTTGCTGCTCGGTGCCTACTCTTCACTCTCTTGTCAGGTGAAGGCCGGCAAGGTGAAACTCTATACTCGTTATGAGATGGAGGATGTGGTGATCGTCGACGGCCGTGCTCGTGGTATTATCGCCAAGAACCTCGTTTCTGGTAAACTGGAGCGTTTCAGCGCCAATGCCGTGGTCATCGCTACTGGTGGATATGGTAACACCTATTTCTTAAGCACAAACGCTATGGGATGTAACTGTACCGCTGCCGTTCAGTGCTATCGCAAGGGTGCTTACTTCGCAAATCCCTCTTACGTTCAGATTCACCCCACCTGTATCCCCGTTCATGGCGACAAGCAGTCTAAGTTGACGCTGATGTCTGAGTCGCTGCGTAACGACGGTCGTATCTGGGTTCCTAAGAAACTGGAGGATGCCAAGGCTCTGCAGGCAGGAACGAAGCAGGGTTGGGAGATTCCTGAGGAGGATCGCGACTACTATCTGGAGCGCCGTTATCCTGCCTTCGGTAACCTCGTGCCTCGTGACGTTGCCTCTCGTGCCGCCAAGGAGCGTTGCGACAAGGGCTTCGGCGTGAACAATACGGGTCTGGCCGTGTTCCTTGACTTCTCTGAGTCTATCAACCGTCTGGGTCTCGATATCATCATGCAGCGCTATGGCAACCTCTTCGAGATGTACGAGGAGATTACCGACGTGTTCCCTGGCGACCTGGCCAACGAGATCAACGGCGTGAAGTACTACAAGCCGATGATGATCTATCCCGCTATCCACTACACGATGGGTGGTATCTGGGTAGACTACGAATTGCAGACCTCTATTCCTGGCCTGTTCGCCATTGGTGAGTGTAACTTCTCTGACCACGGTGCCAACCGTCTGGGTGCTTCTGCTCTGATGCAGGGTCTGGCCGATGGTTACTTCGTGCTGCCTTACACCATTCAGAACTATCTGGCCGATCAGGCTGTATGGCCGAAGGTCAGCACCGATCTGCCTGAGTTCGCTGAGGCTGAGAAGAAGGTGGATGCAGAACTCGACCGCCTGCTCAACATCAAGGGCAAGCGCTCTGTCGACTCTATCCACAAGGAACTGGGTCACATCATGTGGGAGTATGTCGGTATGGGTCGTACTGCCGAGGGCCTGAAGACAGGTCTGAAGAAGATGCATGAACTGGAGAAGGAGTTCGATGAGAACCTCTTCGTTCCCGGCACGAAAGAAGGCCTGAACATCGAACTCGACAAGGCTATCCACCTGCGTGACTTCTTCACCATGGGTCAACTCGTAGCCTTCGACGCCCTCTCTCGTAATGAGTCCTGCGGTGGTCATTTCCGCGAGGAGTATCAGACCGAGGAAGGTGAGGCTAAGCGCGACGACGAGAACTACTTCTACGTAGGCTGCTGGGAGTACAAAGGCAAGGGCAACGAGCCTGAACTCATCAAGGAGCCGCTGGAGTACGAGGCTATCAAGGTACAGACACGTAACTATAAAAACTAAGGAATTATGGCTAAGAATATAAGCTTTACAATAAAGTTCTGGCGCCAGAACGGCCCCAAGGACCAGGGACATTTCGACACCCACGAGATGCACGATATTCCCGACGATACCTCGTTCCTCGAGATGCTTGACATCCTGAACGAGGAACTCATCAACGAAGGCAAGGAACCCTTCGTGTTCGACCACGACTGCCGCGAGGGTATCTGCGGTATGTGCTCACTCTACATCAACGGTACGCCTCATGGCAAGACCGAGCGCGGAGCAACAACCTGCCAGTTGTACATGCGCCGCTTCAACGATGGCGATGTGATTACCGTAGAGCCCTGGCGCTCAGCAGCCTTCCCTGTGATCAAGGACTGTATGGTAGACCGCAATGCCTTCGATAAGATCATCCAGGCAGGTGGCTACACCACCATCCGCACAGGTCAGGCTCAGGATGCCAATGCTATCCTGATTCCGAAGGAGGATGCCGACGAGGCTATGGACTGCGCATCCTGCATCGGCTGTGGCGCTTGCGTGGCCGCTTGTAAGAACGGCTCTGCCATGCTCTTCGTATCTTCTAAGGTTAGCCAACTCGCCCTGCTTCCCCAGGGTCGCGTAGAGGCTGCTCGCCGTGTGAAGAACATGGTCGCCAAGATGGACGAACTGGGCTTCGGCAACTGCACCAACACCCGTGCTTGCGAGGCTGTCTGCCCGAAGAATGAGACCATCGCCAACATTGCCCGCCTGAACCGCGAGATGATCAAGGCCAAGTTGGCAGACTAAGACTGTTTATTGGTAATGGGGGCTCTTATGCTCCCATTACCTTTATATAATAAAGAAGAAAGAGACACTATAAATATTATGAACAAAAACGAGAAATTTGTCATCACCATTAATCGTGAACTTGGCAGTGGCGGTCGTACTGTCGGTCGCATACTGGCTGAAAAACTGGGTGTGCCGTATTATGACAAAGCGATTCAGAAGCCCTTGGAAGAGAAGTTTAACATGACATCAGAGGAGATTGAGCACCTGAAAGGCAATAACCGCAGCTGGTGGGAAGATTTTAAGCGCGTGTTGATTTTAGGAGAATCTGCCGCTAATTCTTTCGATTATTACGACGAAGAAAGGAAGGAGCTGTTGACCTCTGAGGCCGTGCTGAAGGCCGAAAAGGAGATCTTATATAGCATCGCTATTGAGGAGTCGTGTGTCATAGCCGGACGTTCTGCCTTCTTCGCTTTGAACGGCTATCCCAATCACCTGAGCGTACTCATTCAGGCCTCTTTGAATTATCGCGTGAAGCGCCTCATGGATAAGCGGAGCATCAGCGAGAAAGAAGCAAAGAAGATCATCAAGGAGGTGGACGAGACACGCGAGGAGTATCTGAAGAACAATGCCCACACCTCACGCTACGACACTCGTAATTACGACCTGGTCATCACGATGGACGGCAAGACCGAGGAAGAAGCCGCCAACGTCATTTTGGCCTACATCGGCTAAGGCAAGGGCGTATGGAACAGATAGAGCGGATCAGGCAGATGGAAATGCGGCTGGAGCGATCGGCTGCGGCGGTGATGGAACTGTCGGCGGCGCTCGACAAGTATGAGGCTGCCCTGGAAGATATCAAAGCCCTCGACGCCTATTACGGCAGCGAGGAGTGGAAACAGGACTATGCCGATGACGAGGCCGCCCGATTGCCAGCCGGGCTCAAGCGTGGCGTGCTCTCTGAGGACGGTATTTGGAATCTCCTGTCTGACGCCAAAGAACTGGATGACCGCCTGAGAAGAGGATTCACTCAGCGAGTCTGACGCTTGGTGCGCTTAGCGTGGCATGAAGCGATTACAGTGATGACAGATTACAATTCGATAATCTGTCATCCTTTTCTTTTGCGGCGAACGAATTTCGGCAGGGAGATGACCCCCGTAATCTGTACGTAAAGTTAAATTTTCACTCCGATGGTGGCTAGTAGCCAGCGTCCCTGCTGAGGAGTAAAGACGAAACGTAATATCGTGGCCTCGTTGCCGTAATATCGAAGGCCACGATATTACTTGTGGTCTTTGATGACAAATATGACAAATGACAGCGCTCTCTCTTGCGGCCGCATCTAGGCAGTGATGAGATTATTCTATTAATATGTATATATATACATATATTATTATATATAATTATATATATATTTATTATAATATTAATCATCTGTAAATTCCGATGATGGCGGGGCGGAGCGATGACAGCTGTCATTTGTCATATTCGTCATCATCGTGAGTTTTTGGTGAAAAAATGGCAGAATGTTTTGGCAGTTACGATAATTCTTCTTACCTTTGTCGTTGCAAAACCAATATAACGATGTCATCAACCAACCGCCAATGAACGAAGAACAGCAGTTATACAGCGATTTAGTCTACGTGATGTTCTACGGAGGCGTAACGTTATTGGCCCTCGTTGCGGGGGCCTATCTGTTGTTCCGTCGCGGCAATGCCATTGCGCCCGAGATCACGCCACCCTTGCGCTTGTGCCGATGGGTGGCGGCCTTCTTTGTGCTGATGGCCCTGGGCCATGTGTGGTGGGCGCTGCTGGGTTGCTTCCGGGTGATTAGCGATCCATGGTTGGCGATCGTTGTGGGTGCCGGGTTGGACAGCATGACGCTGGTGCCCGCGATGATGGCGATGCTGCTGGTGATGCTTCAAGACCGTCGGCGCCCGCTGTGGCCTTTCTTCGTGGCGGTGGTGCCCGCTGTGGCCATTCTGGTCATCTCTATGATCTACCGCAGCGATACCTTCATCTTGCTGCTGAAAGTCTATCTCTTCCTGCTCGGCATCGTGTTTATGATCATGATGGTGCTGGCCGTCAGGCAGTACGGGCGATGGCTGCGCGATAACTATGCCGACCTGGAGCATAAGGAGGTGTGGCAGAGTTTCGTGGCCATATTCGTGTGCGTGCTGATACTCTGGTTCTACATCATGATGGGTAGTGGCAGAATCTTTGCGTATATCGTCCAGGTGAACGACCTGGTGCTTATCGGCTTGCTGCTCTGGCGGGTGGAGACGCTCCAGAGGCTGGATGAGCAGGATGAGACCGTCGGCCAGGCAGGCTCCGGCGAATCAGAATTGCCCATTTCATCGATGATTTCATCGGTTTCGACCACCTCCAGCATCGGCCAGCTGTTAGCGCAGCACTGTGAGGCCACGCAGCTCTATCTGCGCCACGATATCCACGTCGACGATCTCTGCAAGGTCATCGGCACCAACCGCAGTTACCTCAGCCAGTATTTCACGCAGCAGCGCACCACCTACAATGCCTATATCAACAACCTGCGCATCAAGCACTTCATCCGCCTCTATCGCGAGGCCGTTGCCAGCGGTCACCCGTTCACCGCCCAGCAGTTGGCTCAGCAGAGCGGCTTCAGGAGCTACAGCACCTTCGGCTCGGCCTTCAAGCAGCGCATGGGGCAGACGGTGACGGCCTGGATGCGCGACATCGAAGGGTAGCAAATTGGCTACTTTGATAGTCGCAGACTTTCAGAATCCGCAAAAATTGTTTCAGAATTAACAAAAATCAGCCCCTGCAGTGCCTTGGCGCTTGCAGGTGTCGGCGATGTTTTGTAAATTTGCAGCGTGTTATTTACATTAAATCCATAAAAACAAACTGCTTAATTGAAAGAATACGGAAATGGTATTAGGTTCAAAAAAGATTGTTTTCACCGCAGTCCTGCTGGCAATGAGCATCGCGCTCGCTGCCCAGCAGACGCCTGCGGACAAGCAGCAACCCTCGGAACAAGAACAGATGATACAGCGCCTTTACGAGGCGCAGGCCAGTGGCAACGATTCGGCCTTCTATGCGGCTCATCAGGCGTTTATGAGCTATCAGGAGCAGCGCCAGGACTGGGCCACATACTATCGCTCGTGGATGAATCGCGTGATATATGAGGTGAATAATAAGCGATTTCATCGGGCTTATGCCGAGATTCACCGTCTGGCCGACGATGCCAAGGCGCGCCATCAGGAGCAGTATCTCTATCTGGCCAACATGAGTCTGGGCTTTCTCTTCAACGGCCGCAACCAGCCAGAGCTGGGCGAGAAGTATTTCTGGCGCGCCCTGCGGGGCCCTCGATGCCAAGAAGGACCCCGTGGCCGTGTTCAACGCTTACCTCTCGCTGGCACAGTCGCTCAGCTTCAAGCAGCCCGCCGAGGCCATGGCCTGCCTCGACAGCCTGCCCAAGCAGATGCTGCAGAACCCGATGTACGAGAGCGGTGTGCTGGGATACCGATGCATCATTGCCAACAAACTTGACGACCGCGATGCCTTCTACCGCTATTTCGCCAGCTACGACAGCATCCGCCAGCACCAGCCCGCGCAGTTCAATGCTGCCAACCTCGAGCAGGTGATGGTGTGCCACCATCTCATGCAGAAAGACTATCAGGGGGCGCTCGCCTGGTGTGACTCCATCGAAGTGCCCCTGACGGCAACGGAGCTGCGCATCAACGTCTATGAGAAGATGGGCAACTGGCAGCAGGCTTTCCGTGCAACAGAGTTCAGGGACAGCCTGATGCTCGTTGACGAGCGTGCATCACTGGAGCAGCGCATCATAGATATGTCGCACGATATCGATATGTATCAGGCAGAGCAGGAGAAGGCCGAGTCGCGGCGTACGCAGCTGCTTGTCGTTGGCCTCATGGCCCTGGCCATCATTGGCCTGCTCGTGGGTATGCTCGTCTATCGCCGTCAGAAGAACCGCCGGCTCAAGGAGCAGTTCCTGCAGTTGCAGGAGGCTCGCCGCAGCACGGAGGCCGACCAGGCCATCCGTAGAGCCTTTGTGGGCACCCTGCAGGAGAAACTCAAGTCGCCCATCAACGTGCTGCGAGGCTATGCCCGCATCTTCAACAACCCGCACTTCCTGCTGAAGCCCGAGGAGCGCCCCAAGCGATACAACGACATCCTGAAGGCCGCACGGAGCATAGAGGCGATGCTAGACCCCATGCTCGACTCCTATGCCCAGGGCACGACGGGCATCACCGAAGAGGAGAAGCGTGTCTGCATGACCGCCCTCCGCTCGCCTCTGCTCACGCTGATCAACACCTCGGAGTTCATCATCGACGGGCAGGGGCAGATACCGCACGAGGAATACATGCAGTTGCGCTCGGCCGTATGCCGCGATGCCTACCACGTGGCCACCTCTACCAACCAACTCCTCCTGTTCAGCCTCTATGGCGACCACATGCCCATACCTAAGCCCGACCATGTCAACCTCAACGAGGCGGCGCTGTCCATCCTCACCAGTTATGACATGCAGCCGTCGGCTATTGACGAGAACCGCAAGGTGGTGACCGAGTTTTCGACCGAGGTGGCCGACGATGTGATGATCAATGCCTCGCCGCTGATACAGGAGTTGATGAACTGCCTGCTCGACAATGCCTGCAAGTACGCTACTGGCGGCAACGTGCTGATGAGTTGCCACGACTGCGGCGATGGCACCTATGCCATATCGGTGAGCGACGACGGCCCTGCCATCCCTGCTGCCGACGCCGAGCGCATCTTCACCCCCTTCTTCCATGTCTCCCCCGATGAGCACAGCCTGGGTATCGGCCTTCCGTTGGCCCGCAGGCTGGCAGAGTCCATGGGCTATCAGGTGGCGCCCGACCTGACCTTCACTGGCGGCGCCCGCTTCGTAGTGACTGGGCTCAGTTGACGACTGTCTCCCGGGCTCCATTCCTCCCTGATTTTGCTATCCCTACATGGCAAAAACGCGGGTGCGTTGATAAGTATATATACTTAACGGTCGTTCTGATGCCTTGCAACACTCATTCCGATGCCTTGCAACACAGTAAGAGATGCCTCCCGCCATGACGTGGAAGGCATCGTTTACTCTCTAAACAGGCATCATTTACTCTCTAAACAGGCATTGTTTACTCTCTAACAGGCGTCAGCACGGCAATCAGCAGGCCTCTCGCTCCGATATTCCCCCCTCCGCAGAAGATTATCTGCCGATTCTTGTGTTTATTACGGAAATCTTTGTACCTTTGCTGGCGCAAATAGAAACGAAAATGAGACAGAAAATTGTTGTTACCCTTTTATGGTGTGTCGCTGGGGCACTGGGCGTCAGCGCGCAGAACACGGTCGAGAGTATCCGCAAGGCATATCAGGCCGTCCACGAGGACATGGACAGGATGCAGCCTGGTGCAGAGGGCTTCTCAGCCATGCCGCCCGAGTATTTCGATCTGAACGTGGTGCAGAACCTGCCTGCCACGGGCCCTCACAAAGAGCACGTCCGCATGTACTACGGCGAGTTGGAACCCGAGGAGGAGGGCAATCCCTATCCGCCTCACTACCTGCGCTTTGTCACAGCCAGATACAATTTCGCCGCTCGTGAGTTCTACGAGGAATATCTCTACGACGACAAGGGGCAGGTGATGTTCATCTACGCCATCTCGCCCGATGTCGGCGAGAATATGGTGCCCTACGAGATGCGCATGTGGTTCGACGGGCGCCGTCTGCTGCGCTTCACGGCCAAGAAGGCTGAGATAGCCGAGGCCCCTGAAGACGGGAACCTGCTGAAGGCCCCGTTTAAAGAGGTGTACTCTGGGGCGGTCATCCCTGAGATGTACGTCGAGGAGGCTGACCGATGCAAGGAGCGTGCCCGCCGATTCCTGAAGATGTTCAAGGGAATCGACGACAATACCTATCTCTGAGGCTTATTTCACCTTCCAGACGTTCAGCACGATGCCCTTGAATTCCTGTGTCCACTCTGGGGCACAGACGAAGAGGGCGTTGTTCAGCCAGCCGTAGGGACTGTCGGCAGGCGCCTCGAACTGCGGGGCGGCCTTGAAGTAGAAGGTGGGTTGGCCGTTGGCATCCTTTCCGCTGGCAATGATGCCTCGGTTGCGGACGTGGATGTAGACGCCGTCGTCGGTCTTGATGCAGTAGATGGCCTCCAGTTCCGTGCGGTCTCCGGCATTCAACTGGTAGTCGGCTCCGCCGTTGATGATGGTGCCCTTGAGCAGCGGGCCCTCGAAGGTGCCGCCGGTAATGGGGATCACGGTGCGACGTCCGTGCTGGGTGTTGTCGATGCCGAAGGCTTCGCCCAGCGTCACTCTCAGTTGCAGGGCAAACTCCAGTTGCGGTGTGTCCTTGGGGGGATAGGTCTGGGCGCTGACGTTGAGTGTAAGGGCCGTCAGCAGGGCCGCGAATAGTAGTTTCTTCATAAGTTGGGTTTGTTTTATCTCTTACGGACTGTTCTCGTCGTCTTCTTCTTGGGGGCGGGCTTCGGCTTGGGTGCGAAGGGGTCGCTGATGATGCTGACGCGCAGAATGCGGACATCCTTCGTGGGACGGTCGTTCTTGTCGGTAGCCATCTGCTGGATGCGGTCTACGACGTCCAGTCCGGCGGTGACCTCGCCAAACACGGTGTACTGCCCGTCCAGATGGGGCGTGCCGCCAACGGTCTTGTAGGCCTCTGCCATCTCTGCCGTTATCTTCACCGCTCCGTTGGTGGCAGAGTCCAGTTTCTGCTGGACAAAGGCCAGCCGCTTGTCATCGTAGATCTTGCCCCACACGATATAGAACTGTGCCGCTCCGGAACGCCTCTCAGGATTCACCTTGTCTGACTCCCGTGCGGCAGCCACCATGCCTCTGCGATGGAATATCTGAGGCAGCCGGAACTCGGCCTCGATGGTATAGTCCAGTTCGCCCGCTCCCAGCAACTGTCCTGGCTGGGCGGTGCGGCTGTTGAGGTCGCCGGTCTGAATCATGAAGTCCTTGATGACACGATGCACCAGCAGCGAGTCGTAGAACTGCATCCTGACCAGTTTCATGAAGTTGTCACGATGTTGCGGGGTCTCGTTGAAGAGGGCTATCCGGATATTCCCCTCAGTGGTTTCCAGTTCCACCTCTGCCCGCTCCTGTGCAGGGATGTTGGCACAGAAAAGCAACAGCAGGGCGGCGAAAATGACTCTGATCTGCATAGCGATACGGTTTTATCGGCCACAAAGATAACACTTTTTCCTGAAAACAGGCTTCATTTTCGAGATTTATTTGGTTATTAGGCCGTTTATTCGTATCTTTGCGCCATCAACTTGGGGCAGATGCAACACACAGAACGGAACAAAATCACTGAGCAGCCATCGCACTACGACCATCTGGAACGGATGACGGTCTCGGAATTGCTGCAGCACATCAACCACGAGGACAGTCTGGTGGCTGAGGCTGTAGAGAAAGCCCTGCCGCAGATCGGAGCCCTCGTGGAGGCCATCGAGCCGAGGATGAAGCGGGGCGGAAGGCTCTTCTATGTGGGAGCGGGCACCAGCGGGCGGCTCGGCGTGCTCGACGCCAGCGAACTGCCGCCTACCTTCGGCATCTCTGAAGACTGGGTGGTGGGTCTTATCGCCGGTGGCGACAGGGCTCTGCGCCACGCGGTGGAGAAGGCTGAGGACGATCCGGAGCAGGGGTGGCGCGACGTGATGGCCTACGGCCCTGACGCTGACGATTGTGTGGTCGGCATCGCTGCCTCAGGCACTACTCCCTACGTGGTTGGGGCGGTCAGAAGGGCCCAAGAGAACGGGCTGCTGACGGGTTGCATCACCAGCAATCCGGAGACGCCACTGGCCGCCGCCGCAGACTATCCCGTCGAGACGATCGTGGGGCCTGAGTTCGTCACCGGCTCCAGTCGCATGAAGAGCGGGACGGCCCAGAAGATGGTGCTCAATATGATCAGTACGGCGCTGATGGTCCGCATGGGGCGCGTTGAGGGGAACCGCATGGTGAAGATGCAACTGACGAACGCCAAACTGGTGGACCGAGGCACGCGGATGCTGCAGGAGTCGCTGGGGCTCACCTACGATGAGGCCCGCCGGCGACTGCTTGATGCCGGTAGTGTGGATCGCGTGCTGAAGGATGAACAACGATAAACAAAGGATTTAACTCTTATAAAATAAGGTATGGAACTGAATGAGTTGATAACCGTCGTCAACGACTGGCTGTGGAACAACATTCTGATTGTGGCGCTGATAGGTTGTGGACTCTGGTTTACCTGGCGCACGAGGTTTGTGCAGTTCCGGATGGTAGGCGAGATTTTTCGCTTGCTGACCGACTCTGCGGTCAGTACGGTGAGCGAACAGGTCAAGGAGAAGAATGGCCAGAGTAAGCATATCTCATCGTTCCAGGCCTTTGCCGTCAGCGTGGCTACCCGTGTGGGAACAGGCAATCTGGCGGGTGTGGCTACGGCCATCGCCATCGGTGGCCCGGGGGCTGTGTTCTGGATGTGGCTGATAGCCCTCATGGGCTCGGCTACGGCGTTCGTGGAGTCGACGCTGGCGCAGTTGTTCAAGCAGAAGCACAAGGACTCGTTCATCGGCGGTCCGGCCTATTATATCCAGCGTGGTCTGCATCAGCGGTGGATGGCGGTCTTGTTTGCGGTGCTCATTACCTGTCAGTTTGGCTTGTCGAACAATTCCATTCAGGCTAATACCATCTGTGGTGCCATGCAGGAGGCCTTCGGACTGCCGCCGTTCTGGGTCGGCAGCGTGCTGGCAGCGATGGCGCTGTTTATCGTCTTCGGTGGTATTCAGCGTATTGCTCAGGTGAGTGCGGTCTTGGTGCCCCTCATGGCCGTCGGCTATCTGCTGCTGACCATCACGGTCATCGTGATGAATGCCGGACTGATCCCCCATGTGCTGAAAGTCATCGTGACCAATGCCTTTGGTATCAGTCAGGTTGCGGGTGGCGGCATTGGTGCTGCGATGATGAATGGCATTAAGCGCGGACTCTTCTCTAATGAGGCAGGCGAGGGTAGTGCCCCCAACGTGGCGGCTACGGCTTCCGTCAGCCATCCCGTCAAGCAGGGACTCATCCAGGCCCTGGGTGTCTTTACCGATACGTTGTTGGTCTGTTCGTGTACCGCCTTTATCATCCTCATTAGCGGATTGTACAATGTGCCAGAACTCAACGGCATCGCCCTCACGCAGTCTGCCCTTCAGTCTGAGGTGGGCGCCATCGGGCCTGTGTTCGTGGCCATAGCCATCTTCCTCTTCGCCTTCTCCAGCATCATCGGCAATTATTATTATGGCGAGGCTAATATCCGCTTCATCACTCCCAACCCGACGGTGATGACCGTCTACCGCATCTGCTCGGCAGGGGTGATGGTGGTATTCGGCGCTGTGGCCAGTTTCGAACTGGTTTGGAACATTGTCGACTTCTTCATGGCCTTCCTGACGGCCTGCAACCTGACGGCCATCGTACTCTTGGGCCGTTATGCCTTCCGACTGCTCGACGACTATTGGACTCAGAAGCGGCAAGGCATCAAGGAGCCGACATTCCACCGCAGTCAATTCCCGGAACTGGAGGCAGAGTTGGAATGCTGGGAATAGGTCTTGGGCTTGGGCTCTTTCTTCGCCTTGGGTTCTTTCTTCGCCCTGACCCTTTTCTTCACCAGGTCCTCATCGATGGCATCGAGCATCGAGTACTGTTTCTCTCGCAGATAGGTGGTGATGGAGAAGCCTTCTTCGGCAATCCTCGCCAGCAGATAACGGCGCGAGAGGACGGCCTGCCTGGTCTCTGTGAGTGAGTCACCGTATCGCGACATTGCCTGTTTGTTGTTGCTCTGGATGCGGCCTGCCAGTTGCAGGGCGTTGCCGTAGGCTTTTCGGATGGACTCCTCGAAATAGGCGGCACTGCGCTTGACACGTTCTAAGAACGCCTCTTGGTGCAACTCTTCCGCAGGCGTCTGACGGATCTTCTGCAGCCACTTGTCTGACACAGCCATCGCCTCTGTACTCAGTCCTGCCAAGACGCGCTTATGCAGTTCGGTGATGTCGGTATAACTGTGATAGAAGAACTCTGTCATCAGCCGCAGCAGATGTTCCTCCTTATAAAAGATGTCGTGGAAGTCGAAGAGTTCCAACAGCAGCAGTCGATAGTATTCCTCTTTCAGCAGGGGCAGTTGGCGGATGCTCTTCTGGGCTTCTTCTTCCTGATGGCCGATATAGTCCTCCACCCGTTGGTCTGAGATGATGGCCCGTGCCTCGATAGGAGCGGAAAGCACCATCCCGTCGAGTGTCCTGCAGCGGCTGAGGGCGACATATACCTGCCCAGGGGCAAAGGAGAGGTTGGCATCGATGATGGCGTGGTCGAAGGTGAGGCCCTGGCTCTTATGGATGGTAATGGCCCAGGCCAGTCGCAGGGGCAGTTGGTGGAACTTGCCTTGCACCTTCGTCTCTATCTCGCGGGTCTCGGGGTTGAGTTGATACTGGGCATTCTCCCATGTCAGCGGCTCCACTTCTATCACCTCGCTGTCACCAGGACAGAGCACGCAGACCCTGCTCTGGCTGATCTCAACGATCTCGCCGATGCGGCCGTTGAAGTAACGGTGTTCGCCTGTGGGATCGTTCTTCACGAACATCACCTGTGCCCCTTGCTTCAGTGTCAGCCTGTCACTCGTCGGATAGGAGTAGTCAGGGAAGTTGCCCTCGATCTTTGCCTCAAAGGTGTAGTTGCCGCCTGGCAGTTTCAGGAGTTCACGCTCGTTGTAACTGTCTGCCAGGTGGTTGTGGGTTGTCAGGCGGATATATCCCTCGCCAGCCTTGGGGGTGAAGCCTGGCACACATCTTTTATTTAATAAGGTGATATCGTCGGCTGTGGGGTGTGCCTCACGGATATGATTGAGGATACGAATGAACGTATCGTCCTCCTGACGGTACACTTTTTCCAGTTGGATGGTGACGTATTCTATCTGCTGCAGGGCCTTCGAGCCGAAGAAGTAGGGCGTATCGTAATAGGGCTTGAGCATCGCCTCGTCTTCTGCCGTCACCACGGGCGTCAACTGTTGCAGGTCACCGATCATCAGCAGTTGTATACCGCCGAAGGGTTTGTATCTGTCGCGGAAGCGCCGGAGTACGGAGTCGATGGCATCGAGCAGGTCGCTGCGCACCATCGAGATCTCGTCGATGATCAGCAGGTCGAGCGAGGCGATGATGCGGCGTTTCTCCTTGCCGAAGTCGAACTTGCTCTTGATGCGGGCATTGGGCACGAAAGGCGAGAACGGCAGTTGGAAGAAGGAGTGGATGGTGACACCGCCGGCATTGATGGCTGCCACACCTGTGGGCGCCACAACGATAGAGCGTTTCTTGCTCTGTTCTATGACGGTCTTCAGGAAGGTGGTCTTTCCCGTACCTGCCTTGCCCGTAAGGAAGATGCTGCGACCTGTGTGCTCTACGAAGTCCCATGCATCGCACAGAGCCTGGTTCTCATCGTTAACTCGGATTGTTTCCATAGTTCATTTAGTGTTAAAAGGGTTTATTATCATGATGTTGTATTCGTTTGTCGGATGCAAAGGTACGAATAAGCGAGTAAAAAACCAAATAATAAGCCGGAAAATGATTATTTGTGGATAATCACTCGTTTATTTCAACGAATTATAGTACATTTGCAGCATCGATACATCAACAAACATAAAAACAGATTAATGATGAATGTAGGAGACAAGGCGCCCGAGATTCTGGGCAAGGATGAGCAGGGACGGGACATCCGTCTGAGTGACTATCGTGGTCGTAAACTTGTGCTTTATTTCTATCCGAAGGACAACACCAGTGGCTGTACGGCTGAGGCTTGTAGTCTGCGCGACCATTACCAGCAGTTGCAGGGTGCTGGCTACGAAGTGGTTGGCGTGAGCAAGGACTCGGCGGCCTCGCATATAAAGTTCAAGGGGAAGCACGAACTGCCCTTCCCCTTGATTGCTGACGTTGACAAGACATTGATGGAGGCGATGGGTGCCTGGGGCGAGAAGGTGATGTATGGCAAGAAGACTATGGGCACCATCCGCACCACTTTTATCATCAACGAGGAGGGTATCATCGAGCAGATCTTCGCTGGTAAGCAGGTGAAGACCAAGGAGCATGCCGTCCAGATATTGACTCGCTGACAGTCTGCAAGTTACATCTGCTGGTGGTGGCTATTCCTCTGAAGTGACGTCTTCTATCTGGTCGATGATCTCCTGATACTGGCGCTGGGTCTTGAAGTGGAGGGAGAATCCACAGATGGCTCCGATGACACCGCCGATACAGCCACCCCAGAAGAGGCCGTTGGTGATGGCGCCTGGGTGAAGCTGGTATGACTCGTACATAAACCAGCCCAGGAAGACAATGATGAGGGGGATGCCGATGAAGAGCCAGTTGGCGTCGAACTTCTTGGCGCGAGCCATATGGCGACGGACGTCGACAAGGCTGTTTGTCATCATGTCCAGGTCGAGGTTCCTGCTGTTGTAATAGGTGCCTCCCAGACAGACCAGCATGACGATGCAGGTGAAGATCCAGAAAGGAATGGAGAAACCTGACAGTATCACGAAGGCCCAGTAACTGTAGGGAATCATCAACACACAGACGGCCATGATGAAGTAATACCTGCGATTGATCTTGTTGGCGGTCTTTTCCATCGAATGACGGATAAAACGGTCATTCACTATCTCCTGCTGATCCAGCTTCTTCTTCAGGGTGTTCAACTGCTGGCGCATATCCTCTAATTCAAATTCGTTGTTGTTCATAATGGGTCAAGTTTTAATCGTTAGACATTTGTTTTAACTGTTCTCTGATTCTGAACAGGCGGACGCTGACATTCTTAGTTGAGATGCCGACAATCTGTCCGATTTCCTCGTAGGGGAGATTCTCGAGCCAGAGCAGGACGATCGCACGGTCGAAGGGCTGTAACTTGGAGATGCGCTTGTGGAGCATGTCCACTTGCTTGGTGTCCTCGTCACGGTCTTCAAAGAGGTTGATGTCCATCGTCAGGCGGACTTCTGCAGAGCGCCTCTTCTTCTTCCTGTCGATAGAGATACAGGTGTTGAGGGCGATGCGGTAGATCCACGTCTTGATGTCACTGCGATGCTCAAAGTTGTCGAATCCTTTCCAAATGTTCACTAGTACCTCTTGGAACAGGTCGTTCACTTCATCGGCATCCTGCGAGAACATGTAGCACACGGTGTAGATGGTGCTCTTATGTTCCTTAACGGTTTGCGCAAACTGTTGTTCTAATACGTTCATTGTCTCACTGTTTTTGAATCATTTTGACTATCGTCGAAAATACTCACGCTCGGCATAGTTAGCATGCTCACTCTGCTCTCGCTTAATCGTATTTTTGACTATTTGACGTCATATAGTGACGAAAAACTACACGAATTCCGTGCAAAGATACATTTTTTTTAATTAGTCGTGGCAGTATTAGCGGAAAAGTTGTATTTTTGCACGGTTATTGGACTACGATGGAAAGGAACAGAGAGATCTATAAGGTGACGCTGGTGGGGGGAGCGGTGAATGTCATACTGCTGCTCTTCAAGTTCGTGGCGGGCATCGTGGGCCATAGTGCTGCGATGGTTGCCGATGCCGTCCATTCGCTGTCCGATTTCGTGACGGATATCATCGTCTTGGTGTTCGTCCATATCAGCGGCAAGCCTCAGGACAAATCGCACGACTATGGTCACGGCAAGTATGAGACGCTGGCGATGACCATGATAGGTGTGGCGCTGCTGACGGTGGCTATAGGCATCTTATATAGTGGGGCGACGAAGATTGTGGCCTGGCTGGGAGGAGAACAGTTGGAAGCCCCAGGCATGCTGGCACTATGGGCAGCCTTGTTGTCGATTATCCTGAAAGAGGCCGTCTATCATTACTCGATGGTGAAGGCCCGCCAGTTGCAGTCGCAGGCTGTCGAGGCCAACGCCTGGCACCATCGCAGCGACGCCTTGTCTTCTGTAGGAACGGCCATAGGCATCGGTGGTGCCATCTTCTTGGGGCAGCGCTGGACGGTGCTCGACCCTCTGGCATCAATTGTCGTGGGTGCGTTTATCGTGAAGGTGGCCGTCGACCTGTTGCGCAACGGCATTGGCGACCTGATGGAACACTCATTGCCCGATGCCGTCGAGGACGAGATTCTGCAACTGGTGGCGTCCCTGCCTGGACTGGTGGAACCGCACGACCTGCGAACCCGAAGGATCGGTAACCACTACGCCATCGAACTGCATATCCTGATGGATGGCGACATCAGTTTGCGCCAAGCCCACGACAAGGCCTCGGAAGTGGAGGACCTGTTAAGGGACCACTATGGCGAGGACACCCATGTGGCCGTACATGTCGAACCGAAATAAAAGGTATAGGAAGATATGCTGCTTGCAAAAGTCGTAGGTATTATTTTCCCCTCCTAAGTTAGGAGGGGTTAGGGGTGGTCTGAACAAGTGCCAATGAACGCCCTAACCCTCTGAATATACTCCTCGCGATAATCGCTGTAAGATTGTGCATGTTTAGTGCCCTTGGTAATCCATAGTTCCTTCTCTCCTTGCTTGGCTTCGTAGAGTGGGTGAACCATCTCAGAAGGAACAAACGTGTCGTCATCACCGTGGATGAAGAGCATGGGGTAGGGGCACTTCCCGACCTGTTTGATGGATGACGCCTCGCCAAAACTCCAGCCGTACTTGATCTTACAGAGCAATGAAGTAGCATATAGGATCGGGAAGTCTGACAAGCCGAACTCCTCTTTCAGTTCGTAACTGAACTCATCCCACACGCTGGTATAGCCGCAGTCTTCGACAAAACGGACAGTCTTCACGCACTCTGGCATCTTCTCTCCTGACACACACATCGTCGTAGCAGCACCCATCGACACGCCGTGAATGACAAAGTCGTTGGTACCAAACAGTTTCGAGGCGACTGTCATCCAGTGGAGCACATCCTTTCTGTCCTTCCACCCCATCTGTACCGCTTCGCCCTCGCTGAGGCCGTGGGCATGAAGGTCGGGCATCAGCACATGGTAGCCCGCCTGTTCATAGATCCGTGCAATCGTCATAAACTTGATGGCCGTATCTCGCCAGCCGTGAACGACAATCGCCACGGGGCGGCTCATGGTCGTGCTGTCAGCCGCATTCTTTGTGCTGTCTGTCGCCTGACGGATGAAGTAGCCGTGGTGCCTTTCACCTGACGGCATATTAATAAAGGTATCGCACAAGGCTCCGCGCTGGTTGAGGCTGTCGAGCCAAGGCTTGACCTCCGGATGCTTCTCTACCAACTGCCTGAAACTGGCTGCCGTATCCGTCCGTTCCGCATCAGGAGCCAAGGCGAAATCAAGCATATAGAAACTCCCTCCGATGGTAGCCACCACCATAACCACGATCACAATGACGAATGCGATGATAATACCTTTTTTCATAATTCTCTCTATTTCGCCGCAAAATTACGAAGAATCGAGTGAATAGCCAAATATAGATTGTTAAGCGGTTATAAAACGGCCCTGTTTGAGTTAATATATGATAAATAGCGAGTCAGAAAGTGCAATGTTTCTGCCTTTTTCGGATTATATAAGTAGAGGTATGTAATAAAAGGTATGATGATGAAGAAAGTGTTTTTGATGATGAGCCTGATGTTCTCGCTGGGAATGTTCTGTGCATGTAGTAACGACGACGACTTGCCTGATATCGACTCGCCAACGGCTCTCTATGCTGTTATCAAACCAGAGGGGGCGCAACTGATAGACATTATCCCCAGCGACTATGTGATGACGCTCGACAACATCGTAGCTGTGAATCCTGAGACGGGCGAGTTCAAGATGAAGGATACGGAGCGGATCGACTCGAAGGCGTATCCCACACCAACGCAGTATGTCATCATGTTCTTTTCAGAAGACAAATTCCTTTTCGAGGCCACACTTAACAGTAGCCTTTCCAGCATGCTTTCAACAGGAGTGACGTTCTGCCAATTCCTTTCTGACAAGAACGGGCTGGCAAGATACGATCTGAGTGTCACGCGCATCATGGACTCCGACGGTTCCATAGATGGTGAGCCCTCCGAAGAGCAGTTACAGGGCATACAGCGTATGTATAAGATTTTGCAAAAGGCTGGTAAAACCAGTACCAGCATCACTTACGATTTCCTGTTCAAATAATGGACACAGTATGTCTGCGGTGTCTTGTGCGATTCCTATATATGAAGTGTCCGTCGGCCAAATGATGATTAGATAGTAAGTGAAGGGTTAGTAATAGTGTACAGGCCGACATTTTAGGCCGTCGTCGGATGCGTATCCTGGCGACGGCCTTTTCATATTTGGAGTCCAGTGTGCTCTTTCCATACCCTTCATGGGTAATTTTCCATAGGGTGTAGTATCATATTTCTTTTAATTCGTTGATATTAAGTGGTTTGTGTTTATATTTCCTTTCTACATTTTCCATGGGCAACTGATACGGCATTCAAAAAAACATTGTAACTTTGCACCCAGATATAAACGGATTGCGAAGCGAGAAATAATGAAATAATCAACAACTATGTATAAGAGAACATGGCTCATATTTATCATAGGCGTTCTGCTGATGTCTTGCGGACAGCCACAGCAGGAGTCAGATTCACAGACGGCAGCCCATTGTCTGGATGAAGCAGAAGCAGCTTTGGCCAATGACAGCATCCGTCTGGGTGAGACTTTACTACGGAAAGCCATCCATCAGGCGGAGGCTTCGGAGGACTGGCACACCTATTATATATCATGTCAGCGATTGGCAGAAGCCTTGTCACAGGGCAACCCCGAGGAGGCATTGCGACTGATGAAGCAAGCCCTGACTATCTATGAGCAGCATCCTGATGATGAGCGAAATCATGTTATCCTGCTCGACTATGCTGGCACTTACGCCGCTCAAGTGGCATACACCAAAGAGGAATCGTTCGACGAAGCACTCGATTTCATCCATCGTGCTTACGGCATCGCCAAGGAGAACCAGATGACTGACCTAATGTGTCAGACTCTCACCAGTTTCGCAAACATCGCTTGGGCAAAGGAAGACTATCGCCAGGCGCTCGACTATGCCCATCAGGCGGAATCTGTGGCAACAGACGACCTGCGACAGGGCACACGACAGGTGCTGGCCCGCAGTTACCTCAGCCTCAACATGCTCGATTCGGCAGAGACCGTCTATCGGCAGATTGAGCCAGGCGATGATGTCCATCTGGCCTATATCGTGCAGAGCAACCTTGCCAAGATCGCTCTCCGACGGATGGGAGCCACAAAGGTGGAGGATGATATCGATGAGGCCTTCAATCAAGTGGAGGTCATCTATTACAAAGCCCTTGAGCAGAAAGACCAGTACTATCAGGAGACGCTGCGTCAGGAGATGGAGAACCAGCAACTCGAATACCGCTCACAGATGTATGCCCGTACACTTTATACAGTCATCATTGCTGCGGTGATGATTCTCCTGATGGTGGTATTGGCACTCCGCTATCGCATCCGAATGCTTCATCAGCAGCGAGCCTACGAGCAGTCGAAGTTGGAGAACAAACTATTCATGCAGGAACAGGAGAAGCGTCAACTACAGCAGGAGGCCGAACATCAAAAAACCCTGCTGCATCAGGCTAACGAAGTGGTGGCCTTCCTGCAGAACTTTATCCTCGAACGGACAGAGGTGATGAAGAAACTCAACCAGAGCGGCGACTCGCTCATCTATCTCAGTCCGCACGAATGGAGCGAGATAGAACGAACGCTCAACGTCATCGACGACAACCGCTTCGTCCATATCCGTGAGCAGTACCCCAATATGCAGGAAGACGATATCCGCCTGTGTATCCTCACCCGCCTTGGCCTCAGCAATCGCACTATCGGCAACATCTACTGCATCACCATCTCAGCCGTTCAGCATCGTAAACTCAAGTTGAAGAAGGAGATGTTTGGAGAGAGCAATCCTGACGTCACGCTGGAACAGATACTCACTAGCAAATATTAACAAAAAGAAATAATAATATGAAGAAGTTATTACTTATCATTGTGTCTCTTTTTTCCGTCGTGAGCACGAATGCTCAAGAAGAGAAGTTAATCTATGAGAAGAATTGGGAGGGTGTAGAGTATTCAGAGTGGGTCCTTTTCGAGACCGTGCCTGATTGGATGTATGAGGCAACGGCTGAAGGCTTGGCCATTACCCATCCATCTGTAACTGACCAGATCTGGCAAGTCAGAGTGATTAGTGGTGGAGATAATAGTTTCTCACTTGAGGGTGGGCACGACTATGTTGTTCGTCTGACCATGAAGGTTCCCTCTGACGGAAAACTCTTTATGCAGTTGGGTGATTTGACTTCCAGTTGGTATGATGGTTATTCTGTGAAGGCCAGCGACGACTGGCAGGTGATCGACATCGAGAACCAGAGTTTCTATAGTGACATCCCGAATGCTCACGTTCTTTTGGGTCTTGGCGAGATGGTAGGCACCACCATCCTCAAGAAGGTTCAGATTTATGAAAGGACTACTCAGGAAACTTATCGCCCATTCGTCGAAGACGGTAAGGTGTGGAAGGTAGGAAACTGCGATTCGGGTAATCCTGTTCAGTGGGTTGATTACTACTACTTCGATGGTGACACCATCGTTGACGGAAAGACCTGCAAGCAGATGATGCGCCAGCGGTATGTCAATCCTGATTATGCAGAAACCCACGATCTTTCACAAGATCACATCTATGTGGGAGCATGGTACGAAGAGGACAAGAAAGTGTACTTCTTCAATGCAGCAAACAAACAATTTAAGTTGATGTACGACTTCTCCATCAATGCCAATGACACCCTGCAGATAGATCTTTTCCCATACGTGATAGGACCGAGGAAGACTGGAGGAATAAAAGGTTTTAAGGGCGTATATAGAGATGTTTTGGAGTGGGCAGATGAAAAAAGTTACAAGTGTGCCCCTTGGATGGAAGGCGTTGGAGTTGTTTACGGTCCACCGACACAAAATGTCTTTAATGTAGAATTAGCAGATCCTGCTTGGTTCCTGATGGAATGTTACGTTGGTGATGAGGTTATCTACCTCATCGACGGAGTTGAGGATGGAGCAACCCCTGATGGCATCGCTAGGGCCCGGGGCCAACGCATCGACTTCACTCATACAACAAAGATTAAGCCCAAAACAAGAGAAAAGAGTGAGGAGAAGCAGTCGCTATATGGCGAATATAACAAGCAACGGTTAAGTATCAATCTTGAACCAATTAACGATGTCTATTTGGTGAGCATTACTGATGAATCTGGCAAAACGGTTTATGAGAAGCCCATCAATGCAGGCAACATCATAGGCCTCAACATCGACATCTCTGCCTATTCAGAAGGTCGCTATATCGTAACTGTGGATAATAGTAATGAATCTTTCACTGGCGAATTCAATGTACTAATGACAGGAATAGAAGAGGTAAAAAGTCAGAAGTCAGAGGTGAGAGGCTTTATTTACAACCTTCAAGGTCGGCGACTCAGTTCCTTACAAAAGGGATTGAACATCGTAAATGGCCGAAAAGTTCTGGTAACAGAGTAAGGGATGCTTGTTTAGGGGGTATAACAGGCATTAGCAACAGTGTTAGCAGGCATCGTTTACTCTGTTAGTTGGCGCCAGCGTGGAAAACGATGGTAAAATTTGCATAAGACGCAGAAAAGACGTATCTTTGCAGGCGGATGATGAACGAGGCGACGCGAGAGTTTATACGACAGCATCGGCAGGAGGATGTCCGACTGCTGGCACTTCGGGGGACGAAGGACCCTGAAGTGGACTTGGCGATGGCCCTTCAGCAGATTGACGGGCGACGCAGGGCGCAGGAGAAGTTGCCATCGTGGGCAGAGGTGGAGGGAATCGTCTGGCCGTCGCATTTGTCTATGGAACAATGTTCGAGTGAGCAGACGGCCCGTTATAAGGCTGAGGTGGCTGGCAGTGGTGGGCTGTTTGTTGATCTGACGGCAGGTTTTGGCGTCGATGCGGCCTTCATCGCCAAGGGCTTCCAAAGGGCTGTCTGCGTGGAACTCCAACTAGAGTTATGCGCCATTTCATCGGCGAATTTCCGTCTTCTGGGACTCCAGCAGATAGAGTTGGTGAATGGCAATGGGGTTGAGTATCTTCACACGATGCCTCCTGCTGACCTGATATTCATCGATCCAGCCAGACGGGATGAGCATGGGGGACGAACCTACGGGATAGCTGACTGCACCCCCAATGTGCTCGAAATCATCGATGAATTGTTGGAAAAAGCCCAACGCGTGATGATCAAACTCTCGCCGATGCTCGACTGGCGCAAGGCGGTGGAGGATATCGGCAGGCGGCATGTGTCGGCAGTTCATATCGTGTCTGTTGCGAATGAGTGCAAGGAACTGATTTTAAAGGTGAAAGGGTCAAAAGGTGAAAAGGTGAAGGAGTCAAAAGGTGAAAAGGCGAAGGAGACGAAGGTTGTTTGTATGAATCTGCAGCCCGATGGTAGTCGTGAGTGTTTCGAGTTTGATGCTGATGCCCCATCACCGAATAAGATTCTTCACTCTTCACGCTCCACTCTTCACTTTTTATACTCCCCCAATGCCTCCGTCATGAAGGCTGGTTGCTTCGGACTCTTGGCAGAGCGCTTTGGGGTGACGCCGCTTCATCAGAACAGCCACTTGTTTGTGTCAGAACAGGAGGTGTCAGACTTTCCTGGCCGTGGGTTTATCATCGAACGGACAACCTCGATGAACAAGCGCGAACTGAAGGATAGCCTCGCTGGCCTGACGCAGGCTAACATCGCCGTGAGGAATTTCCCCATATCTGCCGAAGAACTGCGCCGTCGCCTGAAACTGCGCGACGGTGGTGACGTCTATATCTTCGCCACAACAATCGAAAACTTAGGCCATCGGCTCCTTATTTGCCGAAAAATCTCTTAAAATATCAAATTTCACCTTTTCACCTTTTTACTTTTTCACTTTTTTATTGTACCTTTGCACAAAATATCAAAGGATTTATGGAAACTGAAAACGATAGCATTAAGAATCAGCCGGACAGTCAGGTGCAGTATGACGACACCAATATTGTCACCCTGACGGGACTGGAACATATCCGCCTGCGTCCTGGTATGTATATTGGAAAACTCGATGACGGCTCTAAGCCCGACGACGGCATCTATGTGCTGCTGAAGGAAGTGTTCGACAACTCCATCGACGAGTTCAAGATGAAGGCCGGCGACCGTATCGAGGTGACCATCGAGGACAATCTGCGGGTGACGGTGCGCGACTACGGCCGAGGCATCCCCCAGGGGAAACTCATCGACTCGGTGAGCATCCTCAATACGAGCGGTAAGTTCGACTCCAAGGCATTCAAGAAGTCTATCGGCCTGAATGGCGTGGGTGTCAAGGCCGTCAATGCCTTGAGCAGCCATTTCGAGGTGCGCAGTTATCGTGACGGCAAGGTGCGAAAGGCCGTCTTCGAGTGTGGCAAACTGGTTAGCGATGTCACAGAACCTTCACAGGATGAGAACGGCACATACGTCTTCTTCGAACCAGACAACACCCTCTTCAAGAACTACTCCTACCACGATGAGATCGTGGAGTATATGCTCCGCAACTATACTTACCTGAACACGGGCCTGACCATCATGTATAATGGCCGTCGCATCATCTCCCGTCATGGTCTGGAAGATCTGCTGAAGGACCGTATGACCAGCGATGCCCTCTATCCCATTATCCACCTGCAGGGTGAGGACATTGAAATCGCCTTCACCCATGCCAACCAATACGGTGAGGAGTACTACTCTTTCGTCAACGGCCAGCACACCATCCAGGGCGGTACCCATCAGAGTGCCTTCAAGGAGCATATCGCCCGAACCATCAAGGAGTTCTATAATAAATACGAATACGGTGATATCCGTACGGGTATCGTGGCTGCCATCTCGATTAACGTCGAGGAACCCATCTTCGAGAGTCAGACGAAGATCAAACTGGGCTCCACCACCATGTCGCCAGAAGGCGTGAGCATTAATAAATATGTGGGAGACTTCATCAAACAGGGTGTGGACAACTATCTGCACATCCATCAAGATGTGGCCGAGGTGCTGGAGAACAAGATCAAGGAGAGCGAGCGCGACCGTAAGGCGATTGCCGGTGTGACCAAACTGGCCCGTGAGCGAGCCAAGAAGGCCAACCTCCATAACCGCAAACTCCGCGACTGTCGCATCCATTATTGCGACTCCAAGAACGACCGCAAGGAGGAATCGAGCATTTTTATTACTGAGGGAGACTCTGCCAGCGGTAGCATCACCAAAAGCCGCGATGTGAACACACAGGCCGTGTTCTCTCTGCGAGGCAAGCCGCTGAACACATTTAAACTGACCAAGAAGGTGGTCTATGAGAACGAGGAGTTCAACCTCCTGCAGGCCGCCCTCGACATAGAGGAGGGACTGGATAACCTGAGATACAACAAGGTGATTGTGGCCACCGATGCCGATGTCGATGGTATGCATATCCGTCTGCTGCTCATCACCTTCTTCCTGAAGTTCTTCCCAGAACTGATCAAGAAAGGTCATGTCTATGTGTTGCAGACACCACTCTTCAGAGTGCGCAACCGCCGTACCAAGATCAAGAACAAGAAGGTGATTGCCGATGCTGATGCCAAGTCGGGCAAGAAGGGGGATTTCATCACCCGTTATTGTTATAGCGACGAAGAACGGCTGACGGCAGTCTCGGAACTGGGTCCCGATCCTGAGATTACGCGCTTCAAGGGTCTTGGTGAGATCTCACCAGACGAATTTGCCGGTTTCATCGGCCCCGACATCCGTATGGAACAGGTGACGATGCATAAGGACGATCAGATACAGAAGCTCTTAGCCTATTATATGGGTGACAACACCATGGAGCGCCAGAACTTCATCATCGACAACCTCGTTATCGAGGAAGACAGGCCGGAAGAGAGTTATGATTAGTTTATAGTTTACAGTTTATAGTTTATAGATGATTACCAAAAGACTGAAGATAGGGGTATTTTCTTTCCTCTTTCCACTTTCCGCATTCCTCTTATATTCCTCTATGGCCAAGGCTCAAAGAATGACAGAGTCGCTGCATAAGTTACAGTATGCAGAGATGGTTATCAACAACCTCTATGTGGACAGCGTCGATGAAGTGAAACTGGTGGAGGACGGCATCCGTGGGATGCTGAGCAAGTTGGATCCCCATTCATCATATTCTACACCCAAAGAGGTGAAGGAACTGAAGGAACCGCTCGACGGCAATTTCGAGGGCATAGGTGTACAGTTTAATATGATGGAGGACACCCTCATCGTCATCCAGCCCGTTTCCAACGGTCCCTCTGAACGAGTGGGCATCATCGCCGGCGATCGTATCGTGTCTGTCAATGATACGGCCATTGCAGGGGTGAAGATGTCGAAGGAGGAGATTATGAAACGCCTCCGTGGTCCGAAGGGTACGAAGGTGGAACTGGGTGTGGTGCGACAAGGCATCAGCGAGACTCTCAAGTTCACCGTTAAGCGTGATAAGATCCCTGTCCATTCCATCGATGCAACCTACATGATCCGTCCTGGTATTGGTTATATCCGTATTAGTAATTTCAGCGCCACCACACATCAGGAGTTCCTCGAAGGGCTCCGTCTGCTGAAGGCCCAGGGCATGCAGCATCTGGTCCTCGACTTACAGGAGAATGGTGGGGGCTATCTGAAGGCGGCCGTAGATATCGCCGACGAGTTCCTGCAGCGGGGTGATCTCATCGTCTATACCAAAGGTCGCAGGGCGCCCCGTACGGACTATACCGCCAATGGCAATGGCGCCTTTATGGATGGTAAGGTTGTGGTATTGGTGGATGGCTATACGGCCTCTGCCGCAGAGATCGTCACAGGAGCCATCCAGGATCAGGACCGTGGTGTCGTCGTGGGGCGTCGTACCTTCGGCAAAGGCCTGGTGCAGCGGCCTATCGACCTGCCAGACGGTTCTATGATCCGCCTCACCGTCTCTCACTATTATACGCCCTCTGGCCGTTGCATCCAGAAGCCCTATAAGAAAGGTGATGCCAAGGATTATGCGATGGATATGGTGAACCGTCTGAAGAGTGGCGAACTGACCAATGCCGATAGTATTCACTTCGTTGATTCGCTGAAGTACGAGACACTCCGTGAGCACCGTACCGTCTATGGTGGTGGAGGCATCATGCCCGACTATTACGTTCCGCTTGATACCACCCTCTATACCCCATTCCACCGGCAGTTAGCGGCCAAGGGCATCATTATCCAGCAGAACCTGCGCTATGTCGACAACCATCGCAAGGAGTTGAAGGCTCGCTGGAAAGACTTTGCTGATTTCAAGCAGAATTATGAGGTGCCCCAGAGTTTTCTCGATGCCATTGTGGCTGAGGGTGAGAAGCAGAATGTCAAGCCCAAGGATGAGGCTGAACTCGAGAAGACCTTACCTTATCTCCGCATACAGATGAAGGCCCTGATAGCACGAGACCTCTGGGAAATGAGCGAATACTTCTCCATCTTCAACGAAAGTAGCGAGATTGTGAAGAAGGCGCTTGAAGTGATAACTTCAGAAGAATAGCAGGCAATAGGGAATTACAGATAGAAGATACTCTCGGGACCCATGTTAAAGAGAAGGTCCAAAATAGACAGGTTGGGCAGGAAACCATGTTTCTGCTCATATACCTGATAATAGCGCTTTGGCGTGAAGTCAGGATCAGGCTCTGGGTTCTTAGGACGTATCACCATGCGATAGTCCGGGACGCAAGAACTTAAACTGTAAACTGTGAACTCTTTACTATAATCAACCTTTGGCTGGATATCGAGCAGTTCGCACATCTTTTCGCGGATGGCCTCGTTGAAGTCGAGCAGATAGTCCCAGCGCTGTTCGAAGAACGGACGGATATCATCTTGATAATAATCGAAGAAAGGACTCTCGCCGTAGGCACTCTGCAAAGCATTCCAATGCAGATGACGCCAGTTGCCGTGGTCGCTGATACGAATGTCCTTGATACAGTTTATTGTAAACTGTCTTTCAATGGGGACAGTAAGGGCCTGAGGGCCATTGGTGGTGGCGATGATGCAACGGTTACGGTAGGTCTGCTTCTGGAAACTCTCCCACCGCTCAATCTGAACAGATTCGGCCCGATACAGTTTCTGATACCACTGTATGGGGCCGAAGTAGGTTGTACTGAGGAGGAGTTGCTTCATATTTTTATTTGTTTACAGTTTACGGTTTACAGTTTACAGATGATAACCGAGCAAAGCCCTTCTTTTCCACAAAGGAAGCAGCAGAGTAATCATCTGTAAACTGTAAACTGTAAACCGTAAACTACTTAATATTATCCACAATCCGTCCGAGGCGGTTCCAGCGGACGCCGCCGATGCCGCTGTGGTCAGGATCACTCGACCACCAGATGAAGATCGGCTTGCCTACGATATGGTCCTCAGGCACGAAGCCCCAGTAGCGGGAGTCGGCAGAGTTGTGGCGGTTGTCGCCCTGCATCCAGTAGTAGTCCATCTTAAAGGTATATTTCTTAGTCTCCTGGCCATTGATGAAGATCTTACCATCACGGATCTGCAGGTCGTTGCCTTCATAGACCTTAATAGGACGCTCATAGATGGCGATATTATCCAGTGTAAGATCGATGGATTCGCCCTTTTTGGGTATCCAGATGGGACCGTAGTTATCGCGTGTCCAATGCATGTTACCGTTCAAAGGATAGATTTCAAGATCGTTAGCATCGGTATTCAAGGTCACACTCTCCACAATATCTTTTCTGCCCTGAAGCGATGCGACGGCGTGCTTTGTCAATGGCATATAACCTAAGGTGTTCAGACTTGTCAGGTCTTCCATGGATATGCCTAGATCGTCCATGACCTCTTCAGGGATAGACTGCTTCAGTTTCACACGGTAGGTGTACTGCACATTCTCCGGCTCCTTATTCGCCTTGCCGTCGAGATAGACGATATGGTTGCGGATCTCAAGCGTCTGTCCTGGCAGTCCCACACAGCGCTTCACGTAGTTCTCCCTGCGGTCCGTCGGGCGGGTGATGATTTCACCATATTCTGCCTGGTTCTGGAGAATGGCATTGCGACCAGCCTCATAGATAATATTAAAGTATTTGAGACGCTGTTCTGCTGAGAGTGAGTCTGGGTCAGGACGGTTGGGATAGATCTGATAGCCGATGCTGTAGCACATCTGATAGTAGTCATACGACTGATACTGCGGTGCCGAACAGAGCGTGTCGCCAGCGGGGAAGTTGAACACCACGATATCGTTCAACTGCACCTCGCCCAGTCCCTTCACACGACGGTAGTCCCAGTGTGGCCAGTCCAAGTAACTCTTGCACTCCACGACAGGCAGTGTATGCTGTGTCAGCGGCATCGTCAGTGGCGTCTGAGGGATACGGGGACCGTAACTCACCTTCGACACAAACAGGTAGTCACCTGTCAGCAGCGACTTCTCCAGCGAACTCGACGGAATCACGTAGTTCTGGAAGAAGAACTGGTTGATGAAATAAACAGCCACGAGGGCGAACACCAAGGCATCGACCCACGACATGACGAACTTCACGGGCCTTTCCGCTTCCTTCCACCACTGCCACTTGATCTTCTTGGTGATATAGACATCATAGATAAACGGCACCACCAGCAGTCCCCACCACGACTTCACCCAATAAAGGAACAACAGATAAAGAATCAGCACAACGATAAACTTCGCCCACTGTACTTTAGGATTGAATTCTTTATTCTTCATTTTTTTGTTTATTCAAAATTTAAACATATCGCTGATGGTCAGCAGTCCCTGATGCTCCTTGGTGTACTCTGCAGCGAGCACGGCTCCGAGGGCAAAGCCCTTACGGCTATGGGCATCGTGCGAGATAGTGATCAGATCAGCATCCGAGTCATAGCGGATGGTATGGATGCCAGGCACCTCACCACGGCGGATATCGTCCACACGCAGCAGTTTCGGGTCTGTCGTCTCCTCTGCCCATCCCTCCTTGCGGTCCAGACGCTCTACGATCTCTTCTGCCAGCGTGATGGCTGTGCCTGAGGGGTGGTCGAGTTTATGTACATGATGCGTCTCCTCCAGTTCTACGTCATACTGCGGGAACTGGTTCATGATCTTGGCCAGATAGCGGTTCACTGCCGAGAAGATGGCTACGCCGATAGAGAAGTTCGAGGCCCAGAAGAGCGTCTTGCCCTCACTGCAGGCCTTGCGCACCTCATCACCGTGCTCCTTCATCCAGCCCGTAGAGCCGCTCACCACCTTCACGCCCTTCTCCCAGGCCTTCAGGTAGTTGCCGTAGGCAGCCTGCGGAGCCGTAAACTCAATGGCCACATCAGCCAAAGCAAACTCGGGACTGTCAAAGTCCTGCTGGTTGTCAATATCAATGATACTTACAATCTCATGACCACGGTCCAAGGCTATCTGTTCGATCATCTTGCCCATCTTGCCGTAGCCGATTAATGCTATTTTCATAATGCGTTCTAATTAAAACGCTGCAAAGTTACGAATAATTGCTGATATGACAAAACGATTACAAAACATTAACGCAGTTCCGCCCTGAATGCAATTGAAGGTAGGAAAAAAAATGCCTAAAAAGTTTGGTAATCTAAATTTAAATTCGTAACTTTGCACATACTATATGATGTATAAAACAGACTTTTATCAAATTAAGCATAATATATGATGCGGAACAAGTATGTTTTTGATCCCTATCCTCTACAGGTAACCATGCAGCGGTTGGCTGAGAATCTGAAAGCAAGGCGTCTGGAGAAGAAACTCTCCACGAAGAGTCTTGCGGAGATGAGCGGGGTGCCAGCCTCAAGTATTCAGCGTTTTGAACTGAAGCACGCCATCTCTTTGGAGTCATACGTCAAGTTGGCTAAGGCATTGGGCTATTCAGAAGAAATCATGCAACTATTGTCGGAACCGAAATACGATACGATGGAGGAGTTGTTGGAAATCAATAAGAACCGTACAAGAAAGCGAGGCGTATGATGAAAGATGTACATGCCGTCAGCGTGATGTATCATGGACGGAAAGTGGGAACGTTGTCTATGGGCAATAGGTCGAATTGTCAGTTCGAGTATGACAAGGACTGGCTTACAGACAGTTTTTCTATCTCTCCATTAAAATTACCTCTGAAAGCAGGACTGTTCACTGCCGATTATCAGCCTTTCAATGGTAATTTCGGTGTATTTGAAGATAGTCTGCCAGGGGGGTATGGCGAATACTTGTTACGCAAGGTTTTGAAGAAATCAGGGATTGACCCTCAAGCGCTTAATCCTGTTCAATGGCTGAGCATTATTGGCAGTTCTGGGATGGGGGCTCTTTGCTATGTACCTGAAACAAAACTACAGCAAGAAGACTCTTTGCTTTCGCTTGACGAGATGCAGGAAATAGCCCTCAATGTACTTTCTGAAAAGACTGACGAACATGCTGACACACTCTATCTCAAGAGTGGTAACTCTGGAGGAGTACGTCCTAAAGCCATTGTTACGGACACGGATGGGCATTGGTTAGTAAAGTTCCGCCATACCTACGATCCCAAGAATATGGGAGAGATAGAGTATGAGTATAACAAGGTCGCGAAGCAGTGTGGTATTGATGTGCCAGAGTTCAAACTGATGGAAGGTAAATACTTTGCCGTGAAGCGATTCGATATTGAAAATGATGTCCGGTTGCATGTGCTAACCGCCAGCGCTCTTCTGAACGAGCCGATATCTCCACCAAAGATGGATTACCACAGTCTGCTGCAATTGACGGGCTATCTGACACAGTCGCCAGAGGCCGTAGAACAGCAGTTCCGCCGTATGGCCTTCAATGTCTATGCCCATAATATGGATGACCATGCACGTAATTTCAGTTTCATCTGCCGCGAGGGAAAATGGTCTCTGTCTCCAGCATACGACTTGACCAATGACGATACCCTTGGCGAACATGCCACAACCGTCAATTTCAAAGGACTTCCTACAGACGAGGACTTGATAACCGTTGGTACAAATATCCGCATTCCTCGTGCTCGTTGCTTGCAAATCATGGAGGAAGTCAGAGAAGGCACATCTGCACTCAATAAATATTTTTAGCTCTTCCAACTTCTTTTTTCTATTCTTTGCAATGTTTCTTTCGTTTTCTGCGTATATATAAGTATCAAGGTGTTCACACAAATCGGGAAGTTTATATAGTTTGACTTTCTCTAATTACTTCTCCCGGCCTTTGATCCTTGAGCGCATGCTGCGGACGGAGGTGCGTTTCACATTGAGGGCGGTGGCAATGGCCTCGTCGTCGAAGTGAAGGTCGTCCTGCATGATGAGGAAGATGTACTGCGCGGTGGAGAGTCCGCTGTACTTGCGCTCCCACTCCTGCCAGCGCTTCGGACGCAGCTGGGCGAAGTAGTCCACCAGGCACTGCTGCTCCTTGGCAGTGGCCTCGGCGATGCACTGGCGCTGTTGCAACTGGCTGTACATTTGCGTGCCCACCAACAACGTGCCCGATATGCGCTCCATGCGACTCTCCAGTTCCTCCTTCAGCCGCGCCATCTCCTGTCCGTTCTCAGTCCCACTCTTTTCCAATTGCTCAATATTCGTACGCAGTTCGTTGATGCGTCTTGCATCCTCGTCAAGTCGGAAGCTCAGCCGACGCACTTTCCTACGATGCAATAACAAACCAATTCCGATGGCGAGAACAATCACAACAATCAGGGCGGTGGTCATTCTCTGCATCCAAGTCATACGACCGTAAAAGTCCTTGCTATGCTGTATCTCGTCAAACTTTTGTTGCCAGTCAACCATCTGCATAGCCTGAATGGTGTATTTCATATCGTCATACTCACCTATCATC
>Ga0256404_1000253_pt1 | contig 137986 bp, 141 predicted proteins | sample RumenRJG_01DNA_FD_185990 | JGI IMG/M metagenome (GOLD analysis project Ga0256404, IMG submission 185990) | Bovine rumen microbial communities from Lethbridge, Alberta, Canada - RJG_01 | ecosystem: Host-associated > Mammals > Digestive system > Stomach > Rumen | place: Canada: Alberta... | reverse complement strand
AACAAAAAGTAAGAATCACAAAAGAGTAAAAAGTAGAAAAAGGAGATAAGACCAAATGTTGTGGGAAGAATTTAATAAAAATCTGCGTAACGTACTGAAAATCAAGTAATTACACGCAGTTTTCCCATCGCTTCTCCACTTTTTTACCGCCACTGATACTCAGCAAGTTATGAAAAGAGAGCCGATTTTCCCACAACATTTCCACAACAATTTCATTTGTTGGGAGGGAAAAGGGAATAAAGCCCCCAAGATGGCATCATAGACACTGTTAAGACTTTTCAGTCCTCGTATGTCATACATCAGACATCTCTGCCGCTAAGGTACAAAGAATTTTTGAAATACGCAAGTTAATACGAATATTAACATTTCGAAGGTGATATGGAAAATTTATAGCAGAGAATGCTCCTTTATTAAATAAAAGTTGTATCTTTGCACCAAGCTAAGAATAATATGGTAACGACATCGACAAACATACAGGTTGACAAGATGCATGAAGCAACTCTCAGCAATGCAGATGGCTTCACAGCCTTCAGCTTTGGAGGGTATAATATCCGTTTCAAGGCTCCATACAGCCTGGAACGATACACAGATGTCGTGAAATGGGAAGATGGCTATTTGGTAGTAAAGGCCAAATATCGTCATAATGCTGAACCAGAAGAGGAATACATCGATCTTAAACCTATCTTGGATGGACTTTATATCGACTACGATTCCTTCTTAAAACCGATTAAAAGCGTACGTATTGCATATGCCTGATACAAAAGTCGTATTTGAGGAGAGTCAAGCTGGCTTGAATTCTGCTAAGCTCAAGACCATTGCAGATAAGGCAGACATTATCGTTAATGGGTATGCCTTCACTCGCAATGACGAACGAATACAAGTGCTCAATCTTAACTGCCCAGAGAAGGCAGTAGTGTTCAGCACTGATGGAGAAGTACTGGAGACGACGATGGATGATATTGAGTTGTCAATCGCGAGCCGTTATCTACAGCAAAACAAGAAATACATGGAGGAGTGAACAATGCCAAAGTACTACGACTTCAAGGTGGCAGGCTATTACCTCTATTTCACTTCTTTCTGTGTGGTAGAGTGTATGCACGTCCATGCCAGCGATAGCAAACTTACAGAGGGCGGTTCCGCAAAATTCTTCGTCAAGAGCACTGGCGATGCAGTACTTCAAAACCGTGGCATTCTCAATGACCGAGAAATAGCCAGAATATCAGAGTTCATTAAAGATCACTATCAGGAAATGTATCTCCGTTGGTCGCAGTATAGCTCCAAAGGATATTACGAAAAGTAACTGTGTCTTAACGGGCGAGTCTTTAAGACGTCATATAGACATAGTCCGATAGTCCTATGCCTAATACGAAGTGGCAAACAAGAAGTAAAAATCACATTAGATTTCCCAAAGGAGAGTTTTCCCAACTCTGTTAATTGGATAAACTAAAATCAGGAGCGTCCGTGAAAGCATCCTCCTGAGGCTTTTATATTAACAAATTAAATTTTTAAAAAACAATGAACAAAAAAATTTTCTTTGTTGGTAGCCTTTGGAATGATTGCTGCCAGCTGCAGTAACGAGAGTGTAAACGATGTTGAGAACGCTGTAGAGAATATCCGGGTGCCGGTGACGGTAAACGTGAGCGGCTTCTCGGTTTCGCAAGAGGAGTTCTCCGATGGGGCTACACGCAATGGCTCGGTTCGAGGCACCACGCGGGCAGCAGCAGATCCTGCCACCTATGATGGTGTCAAGGCACTGACGCTGGCATTCTATGCCGGTGATGGTACTGAGGCGTATAAGCACGAGCAGGTGAAGGGCTCACTCGAAGAGGGTGAGACCTTCGGTCAATTCTCGCTGAGTCTGCCTATGGGCAGCTACACAATGGTGGTGCTGGCATACGGCAAGAACGGGGATGACGACCTGGTGCTTACCAGTTCCACGGAGGCGGCCTACACCGGCTCTCACACCCGCGAGACGTTTGCGACTACGCAGGCGGTGAACATCAATAGCACTAACAGCGTGAATCTCAGCGCCACGCTCAACCGCATCATCGCCAAACTGCAGGTGGTTTCCACCGACGGTCGTGCCGCCAATGCCACCAACGTGCGGATGTCATTCGCTGCGGGCGGCAAGAGTTTCAATCCCACCACGGGACTGGCAACAATCGACACAGGCTTCGTCAACACCGTGGGCATCAGCGCTTCTGCAGGAAGCACATCGTCGGCGATAAGCTACCTCTTCCTGACCTCTGATGAGCAGGATGTCAATGTGACCATCGAGACGCTGGATGAGGACGGTGCTGTCTTGTTTTCCAAGACAGTAGAAAACGTACCCTTCAAGCGCAACCGTGTCACCAGACTCTCCGGTGCGATGTACACCAACTCCAGCGTCAGCGGTGGCTTCCAGATAGAGACAGCGTGGGAAGATCAATATGATGGCACATTCTAAGCAGGGAGGGCACGACAATGAATACCAAAAAGTATTCTCTCAGTGCCGCCTGTGCACTGATAGTGCTGCTCATGGTGGTGGCACTGACCTCCTGCGAGAAGGCGATTATCGTTGACGAAGAGACTTCGGGCAATATGACCGGCAACCTGCGGGTCAGCGTGTACCAAATAGAGCAGACGCCCTTTGCCAGTCTCACCAGAGCCGTCGAGGGAGCGAACAGAACCTCCACCACACGTTCTGCACAAGCGGCCGCAGAGGTCTGCACCCGTCTGAACTTTGCAGTATATAATATAGATGGTTCGCGCGTAAAGCAGATTAACCAGACTGCAGGAGACAAGAACTTCGGACAGTGCTCGTTCCAACTCGATCAAGGCGACTACTTCCTGGTGGTCGTGGGCCATAGTGCTAACGGCAACCCGACGATGACGAACCCGCAGAAGATCTCGTTCACCAATGCGCAAGGTTATACCGACACGTTTCTGTCCGGCGGTGACATCGCCATCGAGGAGGAGCCTCTGGACATTGACGTCACGCTCGAGCGCATCGTAGCCCGATGCAGTTTCGTCCTGACGGATGACATCCCTGCGGAAGTGAAGAAGTTGCAGTTCTACTATACCGGCGGCTCGGGTGCGTTCAGTGCCTACACGGGCCTGGGTAGCGTGAACAGCAAGCAGACGGTGACCTTCGATGTCACGGACGGCAGTCAGAAGCAGTTCGACCTCTACACCATCCTCCACGAGGAGTCTGACAACATCGCCCTGAAGGTGACGGCCCTCGATGCCGCAGGCAACACGCTCTATGAGCGCGACTTCGACGTACCGATGACCCAGAACCACATCACGTGGCTCACCGGTGCCTTCTTCAACGGCTCCGGCTCGTCATCCACCACGGTTACCGGTGTGACCGTCGATACCGACTGGGCCGGCGAAACCCACCTGACCTTCTAAGGTCTGACTAACGATGAGCAGACCGGAAGGATGCAACGGACGCTTCCGGTCCGCTTCTTATAGACGACGAAAATAAAGGTCACACAGAAGTTTTCTCAAAATATGAGCGATATAGTGAAAAAAGAAGAAAATTTATTGCCCACTCTGATGCACGAGGTGGAGGGAAAAATAGTTGAGGTACGCGGGCAGAAGGCGTTGCTCGACCGCGACGTAGCGGCAGTGTATGGTGTCGAGACCAAACGTGTGAACGAAGCTGTTCGCAATAATCCTCGCAAGTTTCCTGAGGGTTATGTGTTTGAGTTGACAGGGGAGGAGTCTGCCGTTCTAAGGTCGAAATTTTCGACCATAGAAGCCTCTCTTCAGACCTTAGAGCCTGTAAATGGCAAGGGGCGTCACAGCAAATATAACTTCAAGGCATTCACTCGCAAAGGGTTGTACATGCTGGCAACCTGCTTAAAGTCTGATAGGGCTGCTGATGCTACTGTGGCCATCATAGAAACCTTTGACAAGGTACAGACTCTGAAACGTGAGCTATTGGAGTTGCATCAGGAGACGGATAAGGAAGTTCAGAAGACCAAGATGCAGCACTTTGGTGAGGTACTCTCCGACATCGTGATGCCAGACCTTCAGACGCAGGAGACAGAGAGTTCGCTGGAGATAAACTTTTTCATAGGAAAGATTAAGCACACCGTGAAGCGAGTGCGCAAAGAGAATCCTGACAAGAAGTAGCTTTTCACTCTTCACTAATCTGTATTCCCTCAACCCGAGAAAAAAACATACGATATGTCACAACAAGAACTTACATCATACCGGCTTTCGTCTCTGCAGGAGCCTTCCGACGATATGCTGCACGCCATCATGGAGCAGGTGGCGGAAAGTGCCAGACGTTCTACGGCCAAGTTCCAGGCTGAGTTACATCGTCGTTTCGAGATGATCAGAACTTCCAGCAAGTAATAGCCATGGCAGAACAGAGACCAACCTTATGTGTGGTAGCAGGACCTAATGGTTCAGGCAAGACAACGACCACCGAACTGCTCCTAGCCAATGAGTGGGGCGCAAACAGCCTGTATATCAATCCCGATAACATTGCCGAGCAGGAGTTTGGCGGTTGGAACAATCCCGAGGCTGTACTGAAAGCAGCCCAGCGCGCCACAGAAATGCGCTATCAATGCCTTGATGAACGACGTGACTTTGTATTCGAAACGGTATTCTCGTCCGCAGAGAAACTTGAGTTTCTTCGCAAGGCCCATGATGAGGGGTTCTTTATTCGTTTGTTCTATGTCTGCACAAAGTCGCCCGAGATCAATGTGGCACGTATTGCTAAGCGCTATATGAACGGAGGTCATGAGGTTCCCATATCAAAGGTTGTCTCACGCTATTTTAAGTCGCTTGAGCAGGTTAAGCAAGCTATCACGTTTGTCGATAGAGCATATATCTACGACAATAGTGTAGAGGATCACCTGCCCCAATTGCTCTACCGCACGACCGATGGCAGCCTTGCCAAGCAGTATGTAGCAGATATTCCTGAGTGGGCACAGATTCTATTGTGATTGCGATAATCAAAAAGACGAAAGATAATAGTGAACAGATAACAGTTGACAGTTAACAGATAATAGACAGATGCCACTGCCCTGGAACGGACTTTGGCACCCGCGACATGGGGCAGAAGCTCCGTGAGAAACTCTTGCCGCTGATTAACGGTCATGAGAAGGTGGTACTTGATTTTACGGGAGTCAATGTGGTATCCAATTCCTTTGCCGATGAGTGCATAGCAAAGCTGCTGCTGGAGATGCCTCTGGCGGAACTGAAACGACGCACCACATTCCGTGGCTTGAACCCCTTGGCCGAACGTAGTGTTTTGGTAGCACTCCAGCGAAGATACAAAGTGCTGTCACGACTTTGACGCCCCCGGCAACCTGGCCCACTACATGGTGGAGCACACCCCCATGCACGCCTGGCCCATGAGCGGCGGAAGGTTTGACATTGGTTCATTGGATACGTATTACGAGGCGGTGAAGCGATACGGGACGGAGTGAGGGCCTGGCTGTTTCCTTGACGCGGCTCAGTTCGAGCTTAAGGTCGAAGGAAGATAGTGGTAAGATAGTGGTAAGGTCGATGGTTCGACGGGCTCACCATAGGTGGCCGATGAAACTTTAATCTTGAAACTTGATACGGGCGATAGCCCTATGAAACTTGGAACTAATAGTTGGCCGATGAGCAACCGCTCCAGGCACAAATGTCTGCAAGCAGCCATTCGAGCCTTCCGCTAAGAAAGTGGTACAGCCCGTGGCTCCGTAAACTCCGCCACCGGCTGGATCATCTGACAGGAGCACAGCTCCTGACAAAAACGAGAAAGACATAAATTAACAGTTAACAAATTAACATCTGTTTATGGCATCAGCATATGTAGAAGAAGTGACGTGCCCGAAATGTCACACTAAGGTCCAGGTGAAAGTGACGAATGGGATTTACCCCATGCGTTCAACGGAAGTGGCTAACTGCCCTGTGTGTTGGGAAGAGTTGTTCCATAAGAATATCACGGGTGATATTGAAGAAAGTGTTTTGTCACTCGAAGAGACAATAGAGCCCTATTTGTCTGAATACAAAAAGAAGATAGAGACAAAGCAATAACACCGCTCCAGGCACATTTGCGGAACAAGCCCGAAAAAGAGCCTTCCGCTTGAAAGAGCGGTAGCAGCCAGAAGCCCCTGTGGGGCTACAGGCTGCACATTAGATCAGACTCAACTCGGTGGTAGTGATGTTTGACTGCGTGACCCCTCCAATAGTATTCGTGAGTGCGATTCTTCGTACAATCGGTAACATTTACAAATTTACAAAACTAATAGGAGGACTGCTTATGGGAACATTTGAAACGAAAAAAGACACCAACCTGACTTACTACGCAATGGAAACATTGCTCGTGGTGGGCAATCTGGGGGTTTCGTAGCCTTCTCGCGAAACTGGGTTGAGTAGATGCCCCCGCCATTCACGACACTTCAAAAATATAATACAAAAGAGGAAAAATTAAACAAGCTGATGAGAGAGATAGTATTCCAGAATAATGGACAGGAGGTACGGATACAGAGTACGGGCAATTTTGTGATTGTCGGTGCAAATGGTAGTGGAAAGAGTCATTTGGGAGCTTTCATAGAACGACTGCACCCGAATGAGGTCCTTCGTATCTCTGCTCAGAGAGCGCTCAATGTACCGGATAGAGTTAATATTAGTGATTACGTCAGTTCTTGGAATCAACTGCAATACGGCACTACTAATGGCCACAACAAAGCTAATAAATGGGGTAATGATGCGGATTACACCATAAGGCTGATAGATGACTACAACACTACACTTTCTGCCGTGTTCTCTTATCAAAACGATGAAGAACACCATTTCTATAATGACAGTAAGAATAAGGTAAATAATAATCAAGTCGTAAATGCAGTACCCGACCGCATTACAGACCGAATGACTGCCATTTGGAATGAAGTGTTTCCTCAACGGCAAATTGAGTTTGAAACAGCAAAAGTCACGGCATCATACGGCGGTAGTAAATATCAGGCAAAGTTTATGTCAGATGGAGAACGTGTAGCACTGTACCTCATCTCGCAGTGTTTACTGGCTCCAACTGGAATGATTATCATTATTGATGAGCCCGAGATACACCTCCACAAAACTATTATGGCCCGATTGTGGGATACCATAGAACGTTATTGCGAAGATAAGTGTCTGATTTATATTACGCACGATTTGGATTTTGCAGCAAGTAGAAAAGATGCAGCAACAATTTGGGTGCAAGCATATCATGGTCCTAATACTTGGGATTTACAGCTTCTACCAGAGGATGAGGAAATTCCAGAGGGATTAATGCTGGAAGTGCTTGGCAACCGTAAACCAGTGTTATTTGTGGAGGGTGAAAAGACGAGTTATGATTTTCAACTCTACCAGCAGGTGTATGAAGGCAAATATGTTGTGCCAGCGCACAACTGTATCAAGGTCATAGAACTTACAAAGGCTTTCAATAACGAGCGTATCAGGAACATACACCGTCTTGACGTAAAAGGGCTAATTGATAGGGATTATCTTTCGCAAAACGAGATAGATGCTTACGCTCAGTTTGGGATTAGTACGTTGAACGTGGCAGAAGTAGAAAATCTCTATCTTCTTGAGCCACTACTTAGAATTGTTGCGGAACACATGGCTTTGAATCCTGAAGAAATAGTCGATAAAGTTAAAAACTTTGTCTTCAAGGAGTTTGTTGGTGAGAAAGAAAGTCAATTGAAGGAGCTTTGTTCCCGTCAGATAGCATTCCAACTACAACAGTATGCTAAGCCAGCGGGAAATGAACTTCAGGATTTGAAGAATGCATTAACAACAACGGTAGGTCAGATTGATGTTGATGCTATCTATAACACAAACAAGGCTATGATAGATAGCGTAATTAGTACAAACGATTACCAGAAACTACTTTTCATTTACAACAGAAAGAGCCTGGCATCACGAGTGTCAACCATCTTTGGTTTAGCCGGTCCAAACAAATATCCAGACTTTGTTCTCAAACTTTTAAAGACAAACAAAAGAGAAAGCATATTAGCAGCATTGAGGGCTGTGATGCCAAACTTGTGATAGAATTATAAGCAGCAACCGTCCTTACTTACATGCGGTGCTTTGATGTGGTAGAAGGAGATCCTCATATCCTAATGCCCAAGGAGAGAATCTGAGATAGTGATTTGGCGAACAAAACATCTAAAAGTTGAAAATTAACATTTAACAAATTAACATCATACAGTTTTTCTTAAATAGCGAATTTAGTTAATAACAAATTTAAATATTTACAAGACAATGATTAACGTTGGAATTATTGGATGTGGCTTCGTAGGCGGAGCCCTCAAAGATTGGTTGGAACATAACAATCCAGAGTGCAAACTGTTCATCAGCGACCCTCCCAAGGGGTACAACGATGACCTGAGTGGTATCGATATTGCCTTCCTGCAGATTCACGTACCTACCGAGGACGATGGCACGCAGGACCTCACGCTGATGAAGGAACTCATCACCAACCTGCCCGATGTGCCCGTGTTCGTGCGCACCACCATCCTCCCCGGTACCAGTGAGCGCCTCTCCAAGGAGACCGGCCATCAGGTGTGCTATATGCCCGAGTTCCTCACCGAGCGCACCTTCCTCGAGGACTTCCGCAAGCAGACGATGGTCTTCACCGGTGCACAGGAGCTGCTCACCAAGATTTTCGTGGGCAAGAAGTTCACCGTGATGACTCCGCTGGAGGCAGAACTCACCAAGTACATGCACAACGTGTTCGGAGCCTACAAGGTGACCTACTTCAACGCCTGTCGCGAGTATTGCGAGCAGATGGGAGCCGACTGGCGCAAGGTGCACACCGGCATCCTCCTCTCCGGCTACATCAACGACACCCACACCTACGTCCCCGGACCCGACGGCAAGTTCGGCTACGGTGGCAAGTGCTTCCCCAAGGATGTCAACGCCTTCGCCAAGATGACCGAGGGCACGCCCCTCGGCACCCTGCTGGAGCATCTACACGAGCTGAATGTGCATTTCAGGGGAGTGGAGGAGCATATCTAATAAAATGATTTCTGGCAGCACAGGTGGAACGAGAGTTTGCAGTTCGATACTGCCTGCCAGAGCTAAAATACAAAGGATTGTTTTGAATCTGCCCCCCAAGCCCTATTTAGGGAGTAGCCTTAGTCATGAAAGACCTTTAAGTTAGGGTATAGTATGATTAGATTAGGGGAAGGGCGGAGGAATTATATGAATAAACGCAGATGTGACGTGAATGGAAAACAACGATGTGATGACCATAGCACTTGCAGTCCTGACCTCTATCATTACCGGGGGCTTTGTCCTCGTATTTGTTGAGATAGGGAATCGCAAGAATAGGGAGAATGATCGTTATGATCAGATTATGTCTCCCTTTATACATAAGTTGTCATCGTACTTCCGTTTTATCAGTTGGTGCAGCAGTTACATCATCTACAAGAAACCACTTAATGGCTACGAGGAAGATTTCAAGAAACTGGTAGATAAGATGGCTCGTTATGGTGGGCGTGCTACAGTCTCGGGAGGTGATTACGGAGTTGAGTATTTTACAGCCGATGAATTGTATCACATCGCATCAGACATTAACAACATCTGGTATTACCACGACAAGATGCATCCATGCCGTCTTACTTGGGATGCCAGGATGCGGGGTACCGAAGATTTTATCACTAAGGAACTAAAGGAAATAAATCCTGTCTATCTTCAAGCCAATCGCGATGTCGATTTGGTGGCAAAGGTTTCGGGCGAGTTTTATACTGATCTCTACCAGTACATAGAATATGATACATTCCGGCACGAGGCGTATCAGAAGCAATATAGGCTCCAGAGTATCGTAGTTGCATCATTCTTTGGCTTTGTATTGCTTGTCTTGGGCCTAATGACCTTTCTGAAAATTCCGTTGCTTCTTTTACAATGCCTTGTATTGCTGGCAATACTGATGGTGTTGATATGCATCCCTTTGTTGGCGGTTGATGTAAAAGTTCAGATTAATTGGATGAACAAGATGCGTAAGTATACGGAAAAGAACAAATTGAATAAGGATAAACTTGGCAAGTGGTGGAAAACTATGAAAAAGACTTTCAGAGCCGTTTTAGACTTCATCTTGTCCAAAATGGTGATAGTCGGCTTATTGATGGCTGTATGGGCTATATTCAGTATTGAAATTGCTTGGATTCCCAGGATTCCAACTAATCTCTCTGAGCACGTTGCGGCAGGGTGGAATAGAGTTTTTCTTGCACTTGCATATAGTTATATCGCCGGTGTAATTCTCTATACTTTCACTGTCACCTTTCCGTCATATCTCCAGCAACGTAAGTTTCGACCAGTCATCAAGTCTAAGATAAAGAGCATAGGAACACAGCTCCATAATATGTTGATTCCGTTCTCGTCTGTTAATAATCCCGTCTATCTTGAAGAAACCGACAGCATTGCAGAAATGATGAAATCCAAGGATTGGAATAGTGTTACGAACATTCCCCTTTATCCAACTAACTACACCTACCTTCGTGCCTTCCATTTCGATTGTGAGAATCTTCATAAGGAGATAGATCAGATAATAGCAGACTATAAGCATCTTATGGATGCTGAAAGCGTTCTATTGCTTGAGGCTATGCGTACCGACGCAGTGTTCGATTTGCTTGAAGTTGGGATTCGTGCTGGCGGTAATATCAGCGAGTATGTTAGACAGGCTATTGCAGACCAGTTTCCGAGGGTCGTGAAAAACTATCTTCGCTTGGTTGATAAGTATGGTATTGATGGTGAGATGTGGCTTAGAAGACCAACGGAAGCTATTAGTTAAACGCAGACTACTTACTAATTATGTATTTAAGTTTCGAAAGTAGGTAAAAAACGAAAAAAGCTAAGGTTGAAATCTTTGAGAAATATTACATATCTCATTGATTATCACTATATTAGTGTTGCCAAACAAACAAATATAGTAAACCTTAGCATGAACAAAGATAGGCATATTATCTCGGAACTCAACAGTTTTTTTGCTGAAAGTAACAATACGGAGGCGATACAGGGAATCATGAACGTAATGTCTCATATCACGCTTAACCACAGGCAAAAGGACTTTGCCAAGGCTGCGAACTGCAAGTTCACGGCCAGCCAGGTGCTTGAGCTGATGGTCCTGTTCCCGTTCTTTGCCATTAAAAATAGTCTCAACTTCGCCGGAAGCGTTCTCGGTCAGATGTTCGCCTGCAAGAAAGACATGTTCTACAGGTTCCTCTCCAATGAGGACATCAACTGGCGGCAAATCGTATACAGCTTCAGCCGCAGACTCCTGAGGCGTATTGCGATGCGCGGCGACTCCGTCAATAGCAAGGATCCCCGCTGCCTGATTGCTGACGACACTGACTTCCCGAAGACAGGCCGCAAAGGCGAACTGCTGGGCCGTGTCTTTTCCCATATTGAACACAAGAGCATCCTGGGCTACAAGGGTCTGTTCCTCCTGTACACAGACGGAAAGACGCAGACCTTCGCAGACTTCACACTCCAGGGTGAGATGGGTAAGAAGCCGGCCAAGCCTCAGGGCTTGTCCCAGAAGCAGTTGGATGCCAGATATAGCAAGGAACGCGATATGGACAGCCGTGCGGCAAAGCGTGCAGGAGAGTACTTCCAGAGCAAGATTGACAACCTTATCTACCTTGTCAAGCGGGCCATCCTGGAAGGAATCCGTTTTGACTACCTGCTTGTAGACAGTTGGTTCACCAACAAGGAACTGGTCCAGTTCGTGAAGTCCAGACACATAGGCTGCCATCTTCTGGGCATGATTAAGATGTCTAAGACCAAGTATGACACGACCGAGGGGGCCATGACGGCGAATGCCATCATAGCCAAGGAATCCAAACGGAAGGGTCATGTCAAATACTCCAGACATTATCGTTTCTATTACTGTGAGGTGGCGGCAACCTTTGCCGGGACGCCCGTTAAACTCTTTTTCTATCGCAATGGCCGCAAGGGTGAATGGAATGCGCTGCTTTCCACTAATACCGCCCTTGGTGCCTATGAAGCGTACAAAATATACTCTATGCGCTGGGCTATCGAGGTCTCGTTCGCTGAAGCCAAGAGGCTTCTGAACCTTGGTAAATGCCAGTGTCGCGACTTCGCGTCCCAGATTGCATCCATCTCGCTCTGCATGCTGCAGTACAACATCCTCGGATACGTCAAGCGGTATGAGTCATACGAGACCATCGGTGGCGTGTTCCGTGATGCGACGCAGGCTTCCGTAGAACTGACTGTCACCGAGAAGATCTGGGGCATCCTCATGGAGGTTATCCAAACTATCGCTGAGGCCTTTAACTTTGACCAGGACGAGATGATGCGTGCCATCATTAACAACAATAACAAAGAACTCAATGCCGTCCGACGAGCCTTCGAGGCCCTACAACTGGCGGCCTAAATCACTTGCGAAACTTAAATCATATAGATTACCTTGTTTATGATAAAACGCAACTACAGGATAATTCTTTTTCTTCTCTTTCTTCCACTTTACGTTGGCGCTAAGACAATCAATCCTTTAGATTATGGATTGCGTGAAGCTAAGACGGGAGAGGAACGGTTTTGGGTGTTGTATAGAACCCACGAGTTGGCGCATCAAAAACATCTAAAGGTGTCATATAAGGGCATCGAACAGATTGCACTTGATATACCGGAAGATGCTAAGTCTATACCATTAAGTGATAAAACGGATTTTTGCAATTGCCGTTTAGTGGTCACAAATACAGAGAGGAAGAATTTTTATCTCTTTGTTCTATCACAACAACTACAACCAATAGATGTTACAAAAGATAAGATAGACAATGGTGATTTTCGAACCCATCCAGCACTTTGTGATGGCCACAAACTGCTGGTAATAGTTGACGAGAATCCATGGGTTGAAAATAGGACAGGATATGATTATGGCGTTAAGCGAAAAGATATTTTATATTTGAGGCATGGTTGTTCTGTTAATAAGACTATATCTCCTTATAATAACAGCTATTCACAACCTAAATGTAGTTATGTTAGTGTTTCAAACAAACAAAAACTTTTTCAGAATATATCATTTATAAGAACCGGACATTCAAGTGAGAAAACCTTTCTTTTGAAGGTTTATAACCAGAATAATGTAAGAATAGATGGCATTCAAATAATAACACCCGAACCGATAACACTGACAGGAGACATTGCAATATTACTCGAAAACTGTGTCAATGCGACACTTACAAACATTAGAATTGATGGGACTTATTCATCACATAGTAAATTTGGCTATGGAATTGCGTTAGACAATGTATGGAATTCGTACATAAGCAATATTGAGTCTAATGCCGCGTGGGGCGTGTTTGGCAATCATAATGTAAATACTGTGCATATGAATAACAGTTCTGTTAATCGTTTCGATGCTCATTGTTATGCTCGAGATTTTACTTTTACAGACTGTGAGTTTTCTCTCGTAGGTCTCAATCAAAGCTCTTTCATGGGAGACTTGATTTTTGAGCACTGTGTATTTAATCATGCTTCTGTGTGTGAATCTAGATATGACTACAATGCATATACTTCATTTACAATATCAATTAAAAATTGTACAATTTTACTTGATGAATATCACCATTCAGTCGTAAAATTAAGTGAAGTACCGCAAAATAGAAATACACGGTACGAACTGAAAGAAAAATACGCTCCTAATATTAACATTAGTAGGTCTAAGATAGTATTAGATGATGCAATGTCTTTTTTTTCATTATATCTACTCGGTTCTAACCAAAATAAAAAACCTATTGATCATTGGGGGAGTGTTTCTGTTGATAGTATTGTAGTTGAAGGCAAAGAGCAGAAAATGATGGTTGTGAATAGAATGATTGAGACTAATGACAATGTAAATATTAATATAAAAGGAATTGAATTTACTGACTTTACTTTAAATATGAGTGAGCTAGATGATAATGAGATGAAAAACAAATCCAGGGTTATTATGAACCTGAAGACCCAGAGATAGAACTTGTGTTACCGAATACAATACATTAGTTTCAATGCGGAACAATAACAAAAGAATAGCAAAGAATACATTTTTCCTGTATTTGAGGATGTTCATTACAATGGCAGTGTCATTATACACTGTTCGTATTGTTTTGAATGTACTCAGTGTTCAGGATTATGGATTATATGGAGCGGTTGGGGGAATAATACTTGCATTCTCTTTTATTTCGAGTGTTCTAGACAATGCCTCCCAAAGGTTTTTTTCATATGAATTAGGTAAAGATAATGAAGGGAAACTTCAGGAGACTTTTAGCACGTTATACATCATATATTTACTAGTCACAGTAATTATTATTCTTCTTGCAGAAACTATTGGCCTCTGGTTTTTACAGAACAAAATGACAATTCCTGCTGGCAGAGAAACCGCTGCCATGTGGGTATATCAGTTCGCTCTTGCTTCATTTATTGTTACAATTATGGCGACTCCATACCGTGCGATGATAATTGCACAGGAAAAGATGAGCCTTTACGCATATCTTTCAATATTTGACGCTATCGCAAAATTAATGATAGCATATCTTCTTATGATTTATCATGGAGACAAATTAATATTTTATGCTATCCTACTCTTTGGATTAAATCTTGTCAATAATCTAGTGTATTATATATACTGTCGTTTTAAATATACAGAGACAAGGCTTTTATGGACTTTTGACAAAACTATGTTTAGGTCAATTTTTTCATATTCTTCATGGACACTCTTCGGAGCATTGGCAGGTATTTGTAATACGCAAGGTGTCAATATAGTGTTGAATATCTTTTTTGGCCCTGTTGCAAATGCAGCCTATTCAATTGCAAGCCAGATTTATCATACTGTAGGTACGTTTGCAAACAACTTTTATGTTGCAGTGAAGCCTCCTCTAATCAAGAATTATGCAGCGGGCAATTATGATTACGTTCACAAATTGTTCACATTTAGCTCAAAGTCTTTATTTACTCTTTTATCCTTATTGGCGATACCCCTTATGGTATGTGCTGAGGAGATCCTTCAACTTTGGTTGGGACAAGTTGGTGACTATATGGTAGTGTTTGTTAAACTCTCATTAGTTTACGTGGTAATCCTCACTATTTCTTATCCGATAACTGCAGTAGTACAGGCAGGGGGCAATGTAAAGATTTACCATGCAGTAGTGGATGGTTTTTCACTGATCGTTCTTCCTGTTGTTTACGTTTTATTCAAAATAGGTTTAGATGCATATTGGGGATATATAGTTAGTGTTATTGTTTTTGCAATTGCGCATTGTTTACGGATTCTTGTATTGAAACGTGTATTTAATGAGTTTAATGTACGCAAGTATCTAATTGGGTGCATGATACCAATGATTGTGATATTTGCTACAACTTATTATGTGATGTTAATAGTCACGGAAAGCTTACCAGATGGCACCTGGTTCTTAATGGCAGGGTTTAGCTTGACAGCAATAACTGTATTCATTTTATGTGCTTTCATTTTATTTACCCAAACAGAACGTCAGATGGTTCTCAATATGATTAAGGGGTGGATATCAAACAAAAAGAAAAACAATAAAGTAATTAATAAGTAATCAAATAGTTTTTGACATGTCTATCTTTAAAAACAAAGTCCTCCTTATTACGGGAGGTACTGGCAGTTTCGGTAATATGGTACTGCGTCGCTTCCTTGATAGCGACATCAAAGAGATTCGTATTTTTTCGCGTGACGAAAAGAAACAGGATGATATGCGTCATCACCTTCAGACGCAGTATCCTGAACAGTTTGAGAAGGTGAAGTTCTATATTGGCGATGTGCGCAATCGCCAAAGCATAGATATTGCTATGCGAGGAGGAGTCGATTACATCTTCTCAGCAGCTGCATTGAAGCAGGTGCCCAGTTGTGAATTCTTCCCGATGCAGGCTGTTGAGACAAATATTATTGGTACTAACAATGTGTTAGAGTCAGCCATTGCTCACGGAGTGAAAAATGTTGTGGTTTTAAGTACTGACAAGGCTGCTTATCCTATAAATGCAATGGGTATCAGCAAGGCCATGATGGAAAAAGTGGCCGTAGCAAAGGCTCGTCAGCTGGGTGAAAATGCTGGAACTACAATCTGCTGCACCCGTTACGGAAACGTGATGGCCAGCCGTGGCTCGGTGATTCCACTCTGGGTGGATCAGATTGAAGCAGGTAAGCCTATAACAATTACAGACCCGAACATGACTCGTTTTATGATGACCCTCAATGATGCCGTGGATCTGGTAATCTATGCTTTCGAGCATGGTCATAATGGAGACCTCTTCGTACAAAAAGCGCCAGCAGCAACCCTTACAACTCTCGCTCAGGCTTTGAAAGAGACCTACGCCCAGATTAATCCTAAATATGGTGAAACGGAAGTGAAGGTAATTGGAACCCGTCATGGTGAAAAAATTTACGAGACGCTCGTAACTCGTGAGGAAATGGCCCGCGCTATTGATATGGGTGACTACTATCGTATCCCATGTGATGCTAGAGGGTTGAATTATGACAAAGTTGAGGGCGGTAATCCTGAAATAGATAAGATGGAGGAATACCATAGCCATAATACTCGGCGCCTGGATGTTGAGGGAATGAAGAAATTGCTTCTTAAACTCACATTTATTCGCGAAGATCTTGGCTTGCAGGAAAGAGTGCATCCAAAAGACATTCGTTCGGAGTAATTAAAAATTAAAGAATAAACGATATGAGATTTTTTATTTGTGGCTGCAATGGTATGGCAGGTCATACCATCAGTTTGTATCTTCAGGAGCAGGGGCATGATGTTTATGGTTTTGACCTTAAAGAAAGTAAACTCATCAAGAGTTTCGCAGGAAATGCCTTTGATACAGAAACCATTGCCAAAGCCATTAAGGAAGGCAACTATGATACAGTTATCAATTGCATAGGAGTATTGAATCAGTTTGCTGAGAACAATCATGCCCTTGCTGCTTTCTTGAATAGCTATTTCCCTCATTTCTTGGCAAAGACCACTGAAGGAACTGATACCCAAGTAATTCACATGACTACTGATTGTGTCTTTTCTGGAAAAAAAGGTAGCTATACAGAGCATGACCTTCGTGATGGTGAGACATTCTATGACCGTAGTAAGGCGTTGGGTGAGTTGGATGATGAAAAGAATCTTTCTTTGAGGAATTCCATTGTAGGTGCAGATATCAACCCCAACGGTATAGGCTTGTTGAACTGGTTTATGAACAACACCAAGGATGAACATTCTGTGGTAAACGGTTACACCAAGGCTATGTGGACTGGCCAGTGTACCTACCAGCTGGCAAAGACAATGGAAGCTGCTGCCAAGGTACGTGCTCATGGATTAATAAACGCTGTGCCTGATACTGACATTTCAAAGTATGAACTGTTGAAGCTGTTCAATATATACCTCCGTGGCGGTCGCGTGCAGATTAACCCTATTGAAGGTGTTAATGCTGACAAGAGCCTGAAGCGTACTAATTGGGATTTTGCTTATAAGATTCCCGACTACGAGCAGATGGTAGCTGAAATGGCAGATTGGATTTATAGGCATAAGGAACTATATCCTCATTATTGCCTTCAAATGTAGTTTGTAACTATTACTGAACTTTCGCAAGTGAATATTCATTCATCAAGCGACTAATTTATACATTTGATAGAGTTTATGGAACTTCGGATTGGCATCAATAACCGCAGAAAGCAGTTCGCTGGCATCGGCAGAGATCATCTCTGCGATTTCCAGGATGGTGTCCAATATCAGTTCCCATATCCTGTCCGAGGCGGACAGCTCGAGAGTACCAGTTGTGGCCTCACGGAAGAGCGCTCCGATGGTCTCATAGGCCTCAAACCGTTTCACTGTGCAAAGTATGTTATACTGCATCATGGTCAGCGTGAAGCTGGCAATCTGCGCAGAGAAGTGTACGCTCTGGCATCTGCCGAAGTCGAGCAGTTGCTTGCAATCGTGATAAGCTACCTCAGTAGTCCAGCGGGTAGCGTACGTCCTGTATGCTTTGAGAAAGCTGAGCGAGAGATCCGTTGTGAGCAATCCATTCCAATGCCCATTCCTGCCTCGCTTCGAGAAGAACAGGCGTACGGTGGTACCTGCAAACTTCACGTCAATGGTGCAGTAGCTACATCTGAGCGTTCTGTTATGCTTGGTGAGTCCCTGTTTCTGGAGCTTCTTGATGATTTGGTTGGCTGTCAGGTCGCCCCATTTGGTGTGGTACTTGGTCTTGCCCAGCTTGATCATGCCAATCAGATGACACTTGATGTGGCGGCTGGTAATGAGTTTCACAAAGTCTGCACAGGTAAACCAGCTGTCAATGAGCAGATAGTCGAATCGGATGCCGCGCTTGATGGCGTACTTCACCATCTCGATGGCCTTGTCAATCTTCGACATCGTGTACTCCTTGATGCGTTCCTCGACAGCCTCTTCGCTATGATCCTTGCTATACCGTGCTTTGCGCTGCCTATCCGTCAGTCCCTGCTTCTTGTCTGGCTTGCGGCCCTCCTCACCATGAAGCGAGAAATCGAGGAACAACTGGCTCATGCCATCGCTCAGAAGCAGCGTCAGACATTTGTAGCCAAGGATGGTCTTGTGCTCAAGGTGAGAGAAAACCTTGCCGATGAGCTCACTCTTACGTCCGCTCTTCGGAGCGTCAGTGTCATCGATAATCAGGCAGACAGGCTTGTCATGTTCAGCCTCTGTGCTGCGGCTAATCTTACGCAGCAACTGGAGGTTCATTGCATACAGCAGTTTGCGCCACTTGATATTACCGTCATTCATAAAACGATAGAACATGTCCTTCTCACAACAGAACAGGCGGCTTAATGAAGAGCCCGAGTACCGGTATACATTCCTGACAACGAAGAACGGGAACAATACCAGAAGATTCAGGACCTGCACGTTCGTGAACTTGCAGTTCTCCTTCTTCTCTGTCCCTATCTGGTCCGGACGTATGTTTATGCACTCCATCACTCTCATAATCGCATTAATTGCACGGTTATTCTCATTTTCTGAGAAAAAGCTTCTCAAATCTGAAATAATTGTTGTACCTTTGCTCACGGCTTCTAAGTTTGAACTTTATTTTTTGGCGATTATAAAGGTACTCATTTTCTGTGAGTTACACAAACTTCGAAGCCTTTTTTATTCCTATTTTATGTTAAATTATGCAGGTGCGCCATCACTTGCGAAACTTTAGTAACTATTATAATATCGAGCATGAAAAAGAAAAAAAAATTATGGATAGTGTCGTTAGCACTTTTTATTCCATTCTTACTATTAACATCTATAATAGCATTTCAAAAGGTAGAAAAGAGTAATGGCGATATTATCATTCGATTCGATGACTACGGGGTGTGGTGTAATCAAGACTGGCTTGAAATAGAGAAAGACTTAATTGCAGTGCATGAGAAGTATGGAATTAAAATATCCTTTGCAACGATACCCGAAAGCAAATATACTTTGAATTATCACCCGTTGTCTCCTAAGGTCTACCCTAAAAAGATTGAGAACCGCGATTTTAATCCTTATCCATTACAGGTAGGTTCAGATAGGGTAAATATCCTCAAGGGAAGTGTTGCAAAAGGTATATCAGAGGTCACCCTTCATGGATTCTATCATCCAAAGGGCTATTCAAACAATTTGAACACTGAGTTTTATGGGGTATCATACGATGTACAGTATTATAAATTATCTCAGGGTAAAAGAATACTAGATTCTTTGTTCAATACGAATGTGACAACTCTTGTTCCACCTCATAATACGTATGACAACTTAACTCTTGATTTGCTGGAAGATATTGGTTATAAGTGTGTTTCTGCAAAGCGTCCTACAGCTACAGCACCAACTCCAATGACAGGAAACATTGCATGTCTTTGGCATACAAATAGCGATTTCCATAATTTAATTAATTATTTCGAAAAGCAGGAACATTTCACAGATGAACCAACACCAATACTAATGCTGCATCATACAAATTTCACAACTGGGGGGGGTACAATTCTTCTTTGATGCGTGAATATGAGGGATTCCTTAAAGTCTTGCAAAAAAAGAACGTGAATAACTATCATTTTGCAGATGTATATAGCAATTCAACATTCTTAAGGAAAAACGACCACCTTAGAAAGGAACTATTTAATACTTTATTAGGTTTAGGACTATCTACAGAAATGGCGGTAAAAACCGTGCAGTTGGACCATTTACTGCCATCTTCCGTTTTATTCATTTTGATAGCAGTTTCTTTCATATTCTTGTTGACAGGTGTTTTTCTATTATCACATACACTAATACAAGGAAAGGCCAAACTGTTCCTTAAGAGAAATGGGAAAAGAATTCTTTGGTTTATATTTGTTCTAATGGTGTCATATGGATTTTATATATTACTAGTATTTTCAAAATTAAAGCTGATAGGCTGGCCGGTGTTGTTATCCTATAGGATTATCCTATTGTATATATTATTTTCGTTAGCGTTATCTGGTTTGTCTTATTTGTTAATTACAAAAAATGAGCAATAACAAATTATTAAGCATAGTAGTACCGACAAAAGATCGATACAAATATTTGAAATATCTTATTGGACTTGTTGCAGACTTACATTCTGACGAAATAGAGTTGGTTATTCAAGACAATAGTGAGAATAATATAGAATTCGTGAAATATTTAGAAGAGTTAAATTATAGTTTTATTAATTATAACCATACCCAAGGGCAGATACCTATGGCTATTAATTCCGATAAAGCTATTTTGAATTCTTCGGGTGAGTATGTTTGTTTTCTTGGGGATGATGACGGCTTAACTAAATACGTCATTGATTGTGTGAAATGGATGAGCGAAAATAACGTTGAAGCAGTCAAATCAGCAAGTGTTCAATATAGTTGGCCTGACATTTCAGAAGGGACGGAAGGGGCACCATCGGCAGTTGTAAGATATAAATCATTTACAGGTGAAGTACAATATCGAAACCCTTATAAGGAATTAATAAAAGTTTTAAAAAAGGGTATTGTTGACCGTGGCGAAATGCCATTGGTTTATCACTCAATAGTAAAGCGTTCTGCTCTTGATAAGGTGTATAAGAAGGTCGGCACTTTTTTTCCGGGGAATTCCCCTGACATATCAAATGCTGTGGCATTGAGTTTAACTGTAAAGAAATATGCTTATATCAATTTCCCTTTGGCTTTTTCAGGTGCGTCAGTTTACCACGGAGGCGGGGTTCATGCAACAAATAAAGCAGGTCAGCCATCAATAAATGAAATACCCTGGTTCCGACCTAATGCTGAACAAAACTGGGATAAGAAAGTTCCGAGGGTCGCTGCTAGTTCCTTGATTTGGGCAGATTCTGCAATTAGTGCATTAAATCAAATGAATGCAGGTGAACTCTATAATGAAATTTCTTTCAATAAAATGTATTCCTATTTTTGTTTAAGAAACCCAGGTTATAGGAACGCTGTCCTTGAGGTTTGTGATAGTAAATTATCTTTCTACTGTAATTACTATTCTTCTATAGTTGAGAAATATGTAAAAGCTCTATTTAGAAGAATTGGATGGCGTATTGGCTTACTTGAAAAGATGAAGTGCGAGAATAATATAAATGACGTTATAGAAGCTACCGCTTTTTTGGAGAAAAAAGCCACTGAGGTACATTATCCTTTCAATTGATACACTTTATTATTCGCCAAAGATTAATACAATGAACCAAAATATTTTAAGAAGTGCATACTATTTTATTATCCCAATACTAGCTATAGGATTACCGATGGGGTATGTTCCCTTTATTGTGACGTTGTTGGCTTTACTACCTTTGTTCTTTTCAACAAATAGGCAGACAGTAGCTATATTTTTTGTGATGTATGGTGGGCCCCTAGGTGGAATAATAAGGGCGATGTATCCCTTCTTACCAACGTATGGATTGCTTATTGTATTCTTGGGATTTGTATTGATGTGGGATTTGGTGATAGATTTGTTTAATAATCACGCAAAAGCATTAGGCGGTATATTTTTAACATTGTTAGTGTTTGGCGTGTTTTATTACTTAGGGCCTAAAGATGAAGAAGCCACAAGCAAATACATCACAATTTGTACTCATGGCATACTGATGGTGTTTGCTTTCTATGCATTTGATACCTCAAAAAAAGTTGATGCAGAAGCCCTGACACAAATCTTACTAATGGCCTCCATTTGTATGTTTTCCTATTCAATGGTTGCAGAACACATGAGACCAGGTGGTTTGCTTGATTATAATTGGTTTCGTGAACAATCAGGAATCGGAGAAGATCGAGAATCGCTGATCACATACCAGCAAGTTGGCATGCTCGTTCTATTTAGTCTTGCGATTTATATTTCGCAGATTAATTTAAGGATAGTTCCCATGTTGTTTTACCTTTTATGTGCAGGTCAATTGATTCTTATGTCTGGTTGCCGTCAGGCAATTTTAGGTGCTGCAATTGTAATTGCCCTCCGATTTTTTGTGTTTAGAACAAAGAATATAAACAATAAGCATCTGTTAAAACAGTTATTAGGGATGATTATAGGCCTTTCTACTTTTGTGATTCTTATATTGATTGTATTAAACTACTCACATATAGAAGTTGTGTCAAACACTATAAGCGAAGGTGATTTTGCAAGAGAGGCATTATATGAACAAGCTGTGTTACTTTTTATGCAGAATCCTCGTACTGGCGCTGGTTTAGGAGGGTTCCAATATGTGACGGGAGAGGTATATCCTCATAATTTCTTCTTGGAATTATTGTGCGAAACGGGATTAATAGGTACTATTTCTGCTTTATTGTTGTTGATAGTTCCTATGGTGTTGAAAAAACAAGGTCTCTTACATGTTACTGCTTCCAATCAGTTCTTTTTCCTTATTCTGGTCGGTACTTTTGTTCGCGTTATGGTTAGTTCAGACTTGACCGAAAGCATAGAATTGTTTAGCGCAGTTTTCGCAATCTCTGCAGCAAAGAAATACATCAACCCTCCCTATCTAAATGAAGTACGTTTAAAAACGACATGAATATATGAAGTATAGTATAATTATTCCAACAAAAAACAATCCTGAACAGGTCAGGCGATGCATAGATTCTATCCCCGACAGAGCGGATATGGAAATCTTGGTTTGTGACGATAATAGTGATGCGGAATTCCAGCCAGGGATAAAGGCGTTGTGCGATGAACGCAGCAATGTGGTTCTTATTCCGTCAGACCGTTCAGCATGGGCTGGCCATGCGAGGAATATGGGAGTAGATAATGCCACGGGAGATTGGCTCATATTCTCAGACTCAGATGACTTCTTTGATGCTGGTTTTTGGAAAGAGATTGACGCTATTACCGAAGTGTCCGATGCAGACATTATTTACTTTAATGTAAAGGGTGTCAATTCTGATACTCTGGAGCCGGCAGCCAGGGGGGCAACCTACAGTAAATATGTGGATGATTTCGTGGATGGAAAGAAGAATGCTGAGGAACGTCTTCGCTATTACCACATGGTGCCGTGGGGGAAGGTTTTTCGCAGGTCTTTCATCAAAGACTCAAATATCAGGTATGACGAGGTCAGAGCGTCGAACGATGTGATGTTCAATATTACTGCCGGGAGTCAAGCCAAGAAAGTCGAAGCTCATAAGATACTTATGTATTATGTTACTGTAAGTACTAACTCATTGACAAAGAAGAAAGACAAAGAACTACTTAGATGTAGGTTCGATGTGCTCATTAGGCATTACAAGTATGTTTTGTCGCTTGGGAAACCTCAATGTGCATACAACATGATTCAGTATGCTTTCCGGTATTCCAAGCCACATGGGTTTGGCGAACTTTTATACTACGCAAAAAAGATGATAAAAAACAGAATAAACCCCTTTATAGTGTTTTATAAGATAGGCCGCTATGATTAAACTGATTATTAATGCAGACGATTGCGGGAACACCGCAGGGATGAATAGTGCTATAGGTGATTGTATAGAGGAAGGAATCATCAGCAGCACAACAGTTATGGCCGTGTCTGGGGGGGGGCAATTTATAACTGCAGTAGAATTATATAAACAATACTCAGACAACATCTCTTTTGGAGCACATTTAAACCTAACCTCCGGAGAACCACTGTCTGCTGTTCACGTGCCGTGTTTTCTACAAGAAGGGTTTTGTAAAAAGGATAACGGTAAAGTTTTGTTCAATGGCCTGCGATACAGGTGGAAATATGTGTCACCAGCACTTGCCAGAGCAATTTATGGAGAACTTGATGCCCAACTCAAAAAAATAGAGGATGCAGGGATAAGGGTTTCTCATATTGATAGCCACCAGCATATTCACTATTCCCCATGGTTAATGCCTATCTTTTGTAAACTTGCAGAAGCGCATAGCATAAAAAGAATGAGACGTCCCAAAACAATAGTTGATTATTCGGTTAAAAACTGCGTAAAGCTGCTGTATAATGAATGTTTGCTGTACCACATGCGTCATCTAAGTAAGACGGATTTCTTTTTCTCGGTACATGACTATTTGAATCTGAAAAACAAGAAAGATGGTATTTATGAGTTGATGTGCCATCCGGGACATGACAAGCCGTATTATCAGTTGGAACTATCGCAATTGAGAGATTATTTGAATCATCATCCAGAGGTTGAATTGATTAATTATAATGACTTAAAGTAGCAGCAATGGCTAAGAAGATTTTATTTTTACGAACACCTCCATACGATTTGAATCCCAAGTCTTATAACAATCAGCAAATTGGGCTTGGAAAAGCTTTATGTCGCATGGGCTATGACTTCGATTTTGTGACATTCAAAAAGAAAGATCAGAAGGAATGGGTGTTTTTTGAGGAAAACGGTTGTAGGGCCAGGTACATTGAAATGCCGCGAAGACGCTTTATGCGCTGGGGGTATAATAAAGATGTGCTCAGAAAAGAATTCATTGAACAATACGATGTGATTCTTTCGCAAGAGTATTATCAGATTATGACTTACCTGATTTCTCGTAAATCAAATAAGGTGGTGATGTATTCAGGTCCATACACAAATCTTTTTATGCTGCCTTTTTCATCTTCTATATATGATTTCATTTTCACTAAAAGAATCAATCAGCAGATAAATCTAAAGTTGGCGAAGTCAGAGCTTGCAAAACTGTTTTTGGAAGAGAAGGGCTACACCAATGTCCATACGGTGGGTGTAGGGTTAGATTATGAGAGATTCGATGAAGAGAAAGAAATAAGACCAGAGACACAGAAGATTGTGGATTACATGAAATCCAATAAGTGCATCCTTTATGTGGGTTCTCTTTGGAGTGTAAAAAACTATCCCTTCCTTTTAAAGGTGTATGAAAAGATTCTTAAGCGTGACCACGAAGTAAAGTTTGTTATTATCGGAAAAAGCAAAGCATCTGCTTGGGCTAAATTAATTGGTAAGACTGACGAATCGTATGCTGAAGGAGTTGAGAAAAAGCTGCCAGAGCGAGTCAGGAATGGTATTTATCATGTCTCACGCATTGACAACCCTCAATTGAAGTACGTTTACCCACATGCAAAGGCATTTCTGTTACCTTCAAAGTTTGAAATTTTTGGAATGGTGCTTATGGAGGCTATGTATCTGGGAGCGCCAGTAGTAACAGGAAAGAATGGAGGTTCAACAACCTTATTTGGTGATAGTGATCAATATGGGCAGATTGTTGAACAATTTAATGCTGATTTATGGGCTGATGCAGTAATGCGATATCTAAGGGACCCAGATTATGCAAAGCAAGTCGTAGAATGTGCCAAGCGTAAGGTTGTTGAAGAATATAATTGGAATGTGAGAGCTGATAAAATAATCAGTTTAATAAAGGAAGTAGGATTATTAAAAGATTAAACCACGCTAACATCATACGCAATGAAAAAAGTAATAACTTACGGTACTTACGACCTTCTTCATCAAGGGCATATTAACCTTCTCAGACGTGCAAAGGAACTGGGTGACTACCTGATAGTAGGTGTCACCAGCGATAGCTTCGACCGTGGACGTGGCAAACTCAACGTGCGTAATAATGTATTAGAGCGTGTTGAGGCAGTCAAGGCTACAGGGTATGCGGATGAGGTGATTATAGAGGATTATCTTGGCCAAAAGATAGATGACATCCAGAAATACGATGTAGATATTTTTGCTATTGGTAGCGACTGGGTTGGGAAATTTGATTACCTCAATGAGTACTGCAAAGTGGTTTATCTGCCTCGCACGGAAGGTATTTCTTCCACCATGCTCCGGGCAGAGAGTCAGGATAATTACAGAATAGGTATCATTGGTAGTGGGCGTATAGCCAACCGTTTTGTGCCAGAAACCAAAGTGGTGAATGGAGCAGAGGTGATTGCGGTTTTAAATCCTGATGAGACAGAGGCCAACACTTTCGCCAAAGAACATGGTTTGGTGGCGTTTTCAGATTATAATGCCTTCATTGAGAAAGTCGATGTTGTTTATATTGCGACTCCACACTTGACGCATTATGACTACATCAAAAGAAGCCTATTTGAAGGAAAACATGTGCTTTGTGAGATTCCGTTTACGCTCAAAAAGGAAGAAGCTCTTGAACTATACCGATTGGCAGAGGAGAAGAACCTCGTGCTGATGGAAGCCAGTAAAACAGCCTATTGTCCCGCCTTTGGTCATATTGTAACGCTTATCAAGAGCGGTATCATAGGTGAGGTGGTGGATGTAAAAGCCTCTTTGAGTAAGATGGTGGAACCACCCACCCGGGAACTGGATGCAGCACAAGCTGGAGGGGCGATGACAGAACATGCACCTCTTACCCTAATGGCTATTATCAAACTGCTGGGAATTGATTGGAAAGATGTAAACTTCCATACAAAACGAGAGAATGGTGTTGACATATATACTAAGGGTGTTCTTAACTATCCTCATGCTACTTCATCTTTCACTCTTGGAATAGGTGTGAAAACAGAAGGTAATCTTGTTATATCCGGCACCAAGGGTTATGTTTATGTCCCTGCGCCATGGTGGTTGACAGATTATTTTGAGGTACGTTATGAAGACCAGACCAAGAACAAAAAATACTTCTATAGCTATGATGGGGAAGGTCTCAGATATGAGATACAGGAGTTCTTGTCAATGATAGTGAATGAACGTCGCAGTTGCTACAAATTACGCAGGCGTGAAAGTGTAGCAATTGCTGAAATTATTGAGAAATACCGTAATGATGAAAATGTGACTGAGATATGATCAAGCGTATACTTGTTGTTGGCGGAGCCAATGGCATTGGCCTTAGCATAGCAACAGAACTCGCAAAGCGGGATTCTGTCGAGAAGGTATATATTGTAGATAAAGCACCTTTGGCTGGAGAATACCAGAATGTCAAGATTGAATCCTTCCAATTTGATTTGACCAGTGAGGATTATTCCTTCTTTGACCGCTTTACGGACATTAATGCATTGATGATAACGGCAGGTTTTGGGAAACTTGCACTTTTCAAGGATGTGCCAGAAAGTCATATTATGAGTTCCTTTAATGTGAACACAATTCCTGTTCTTAGATTGGTTCATAGATTCTATGGAAAACTAGAAGCCAAGGAAGACTTTTATTGTGGAGTGATGGTGAGTATTGCTGGTTTTATGTCTTCTCCTTTTTTTGCTGTTTATGGAGCAACAAAAGCTGCATTGAAGATTTTCATTGAGAGTGTTAATGTTGAACTGAAGAAAGCCGGTTCACCAAATTGCATATTAAATGTAAGTCCTGGTTCTCTCAAGGGAACATCCTTCTCAGCAGGTAAGACGGACTTGAGTATTACGGCACCTATGGCAAATGCCACCATTGGTCATTTGGAAGTAAAAGATGACTTGTTTATCCCGCAGTATGATGAGGTGTTCAAGAGCGTACTAGCACGATATCATGCTGATTTTAGGGCAGAAGGAGAGCATTCATACGATTATAAATTAAACTCAGGAAGAGTAGGATAATATGAGTACAAATATTGAACAATTACATCAGGCAGACCTTGATATTGTTAGGGAAGTTGTGGCATTATGTGAACGCCATAACTTGAAGTATTATATGCTGGGAGGGTCTATGCTGGGAGCCATCCGACATAAGGGCTTTATACCGTGGGATGATGATATAGATCTTGGTATGCCCAGAAAAGATTACGAATCCTTCTTGGAGTTTGCCCCTCAAGAGCTTAAAGACAATTTGAAAATAGTCAACTACAAGACGGACGCGACATATCATTATTACATCACACGCGTTTTGGATACTGACTCTAAAGTGATGGAGAGTCGCTTTGAGAGCGAGGGGAAATATACTAATCTCTCAATTGATATTTTTCCGCTGGACGGAACACCTAACAATAGTATCTTAAGAAAGATATACTGTTTTCGGTTAATGGCTCACCGTGCGATGGCTTCGCTGCACTACAAGGATGTAATAGTTACGAAAAACAGAAATTGGAAAGAGGGTTTTATTCTCTGGGTGATGCTTAAGCTGCCAACAGAGAAAATGTTTAATCACCACAATCAGCTTGACAAATGTGATAAGCTGCTTAAGAAATATCCAATGGACAGGTCAAAATTCACTGGAAACATGATGGGAGCGTACAAGACTAAGGAACTTATTCCTACAGACTGGTATGGTGAAGATACATTCTACGAATTTGAAGGGATCAAGCTTAGGGGCATAAAAGAATATGATCTTTATTTAAAGCAGCTCTATGGGGACTATATGCAATTGCCACCTGACGATAAGAGAAAAATCCACTTCAGACTGGTTGAGATCCACGGTAAAGAATTAGAATAAAAAAATAAGTTATCTATAAATGCATAAACAGAATGAATAAAGAACGTTATAATTCTTTAGACGGATTGAGGGCTTATGCCGCAATAGGGATAATGATGATGCACGTACAGGCGACGATTGCGGTAAGACCAAGGGGTGGTTTTGTCTTTGATACTTTTATACCCTCCCTGACAAATTTTGTATATCTCTTTTTGATGATTAGTGCATTCGCTGTTTGTTGTGGCTATTATGATAAGTTTAAGAAAGGGACAATTCTGCCAAACGAATTTTATAAGAAACGCTATTCCAGGATTTTGCCCTTCTTCGCAATACTTGTGTTGATAGACACCTTTGTGCCTCATGCCCCTAACAAATGGGAAATGGCGCACATGGCAGCGAGTGAAGCGGCTACTGGTTTCACAGCCTTTATGCATTCTATCTACGATGGTTTTGCACAACTTACATTGGCATTCAATTTATTGCCTAATCCAAGACCAACGATAGGTGTTGCTTGGTTCTTGGGTGTTATATTCTTGTTCTATATGATATTTCCGTTTTTTGTTTTCATGATGGACAATAAGCGGAGAGCCTGGTTTTCACTCCTTATTTGCTTCGTCTTCTGTTTTATGGCCGTGGATTATTTCCTGACGGATCGTTTTATCAACTGGGAAATGACAAGGCACTGTATTGTGTATGATGGGCCATTTTTAGCACTGGGGGGGGTGATTTTTTTGTATAAGGACACCGTGTCTGCATTCGTAAAAAAACACAGGTGGATTGTTTTGGCTATTTGCTTGATACTCACTAGTGTTTATTGGTTCATACCTGAAACCCATAAGGGCTTCCTTTTTGTGGTAGTAATGAGCTTGATTACAAGCAGTTGGCTATGTTACGCCATAGGAACATCTGGACTAATATTGAATAATAAAGTAGTTAAGTACTTAAGCGGTATTAGTATGGAAATCTATCTGTGTCACATGATGAGTTTTAGGGCTGTTCAGTATCTTAATATAGGAAGCCATGTGAATAATATTTATGTTGTTTATTGGATTACGTGTATTTTAACCTTGGGTGTTGCCATTGCATTTAGCCATGTGGTCAAGTATATTTTCCTGCCCAAGGTCAGTTCGTTGTTAACAAACAAAAAAGCGATAAATGGATAAAATTAAATTAGCAATAGTAGGAGCGCATGGTTTACCTGCAAAGTATGGTGGATATTGCACATTAGCAGAGTATCTTGCAGAGTATAAGCCGGATGACTTTGATGTTACGGTTTATTGTGTCAGGGGAGAATATGATGAGCACCCGGCATCATATAAGGGTGTACATCTGGAATGGGTAGATTATCCTGCACGTGGAATGAGTGCATGGAAGTTCCATACTTATGGAATAAAGCATGCAATAGCTCATGGTGCGGATAAAATTCTGTTGTGCGGCCCTAATGGAGGTTTTACCCTTCCTTTTTACAAAAAGCATAGAGATAAGTTCTATCTTAATGTTGGTGGTGTAGAATGGAAGCGAAACAAGTACAACGGCTTCATGCGTTGGGTAATGCGAACCCTTATGAAATCTGGAGTTAAGAACAGTGCTCACCTGGTGGCTGACAATGTTGGAATGCATGAGTACTATATTGAAGAATATGGACGTGATGATAGTGTGGTGATAGCATACGGTGGTGACCAAGCACAGAAAGCAGAGATTACGCCTGCAGCTTTGGAGAAGTTCCCGTTCTTGAAAGGGAAGTTTGCCGTGGCTATAGCTCGTATTCAATCGGATAACAATACAGAGATGCTACTAGAGGCCTTCAAGGATGCGAAGATGCCTTTGGTATATATAGGCAACTGGAATGTGACTGAATGGTCGCGTCAATTACGGGAGAAGTATTCCGTATATCCTAATCTCATTCTTCAGGATGCCATTTTTGATATCCCTGTCTTGAATCAGATAAGAAGTAATTGTTCGTTGTATTTCCATGCCCATTCAGCAGGAGGAACAAATCCTTCACTGGTTGAGGCCATGCACCTTGGTGTTCCTCTGCTCTGTTATGACAATGGATTTAACAATAACACCACCTTCAATGAGGCTTATTATTTCAAGAGTGTTGAAGATATAAAGCGAATAGTGGAGACTACGCCAGAAGAAGAATTGGAGAAGGAAGCAAAAAGGATGAAGGAACTGGCCGTGGAACACTACAGGTGGGAAACTATTGCCAAGCAGTATTATGATTTCTTCCGTGGTAATAAACAATAAATGACATAAATATGAAAGGCATAGTATTAGCCGGAGGCTCTGGCACCAGACTGTACCCAATTACAAAGGGTGTGAGCAAACAACTGCTCCCAATTTATGATAAACCTATGGTGTATTACCCGATTTCAGCTCTTATGTTGGCAGGGATAAGGGATATTCTGATTATCTCAACACCATATGATCTTCCGGGTTTCAAGCGTTTGCTTGGTGATGGCTCAGATTACGGTGTACATTTCGAGTATGCTGAGCAGCCTTCACCTGATGGATTGGCACAGGCATTCATCATTGGTGAGAAGTTCATTGGTAATGATAGTGCCTGCTTGGTTCTTGGAGATAATATTTTCTATGGTTCCGGCTTTACAGGTCTTCTCCGTAAAGCTGTTGAAGATGCGGAAAAGAAGGCCAAGGCAACAGTATTTGGCTATTGGGTATCTGATCCAGAGCGTTATGGTGTTGCTGAATTTGATAAACAAGGCAACTGCTTGAGCATTGAAGAAAAACCGAAGGCCCCCAAGAGTAATTATGCAGTAGTTGGACTATATTTCTATCCGAACAAAGTGGTGGATGTGGCCAAACATATTAAACCCTCTGTGCGTGGAGAATTGGAGATCACTACTGTCAATCAGGAATTCTTGAAAGATGGAGAATTAAAAGTCCAAGTCTTTGGCCGCGGTTTCGCATGGCTTGATACAGGCACTCATGACTCATTGGCAGAAGCTTCGACGTTTGTAGAGGTTATCGAGAAACGCCAAGGCCTGAAAGTGGCTTGTTTAGAAGGCATCGCATATCGCAATGGATGGATAAGCGAAGAGAAGATGAGAGAATTGGCAAAGCCTATGCTTAAGAACCAATACGGCCAATACCTTTTGAAGGTGATTGACGAGATGAAGGAAGAGATCAATTCCAGAACATTAACTCAGGATTAATGATAGAAGTAATAAAGACAGATATAGAAGGCATTATAATCATTGAACCCAAAGTGTTCGGTGATGCTCGAGGATATTTCTTGGAGAGCTTTAACGCCAAGGAATTTGCTGAGAAGACAGGCTTGAACATCAACTTTGTTCAAGACAATGAGAGCATGTCCTCTTATGGCGTAATGCGAGGATTGCATTTCCAAAGGCCGCCATTTACCCAGAGTAAACTTGTCCGTTGTGTAAAAGGTGCTGTACTGGATGTGGCTGTTGATATCCGCAAGGGAAGTCCTACATACGGAAAGCATGTAGCCGTAGAACTGACTGAGGATAATCACAGACAATTCTTTGTGCCCAGAGGCTTTGCCCACGGCTTTGCAGTTTTGAGTGATGTCGCAGTCTTCCAGTATAAGTGTGACAATTTCTATGCACCACAGGCGGATGGAGGTATCTCTATACTCGATGATAGTTTGGGAATTGATTGGAAGATTCCTACTGACAAGGCTTTGTTGAGTGATAAAGATACCAAACATTCCTTGCTTAAGGATTTCGATACCCCATTTGATATTAACGTAAACCTGTATTAGTATGAATATACTGGTTACTGGTGCCAACGGACAACTTGGCAATGAGATGCGCATTCTCGCGAAGAATAGTGCAGACAAATATATCTTCACAGATGTAGTGGATGCCTCTGAGGAATCCATTGCTATGCTAAAGAAACTTGCTGATGATGATATTAAAACGAAAACAGAACATTTGGATATTACCAATCTTGATGCTATTCGAGATATGGTAAGACAGAATAATATTAAAGTCATTGTCAACTGCGCTGCTTATACTAATGTAGATGCAGCAGAGAGTAATCAGGAATTGGCTGAACTTCTGAACGCTAATGCACCAGAGAACCTGGCGATAGCAATGAAAGAGGTTAATGGACTTCTGGTACATATCAGTACGGATTACGTATTTGGTGGCGACCCTTACAATACCCCTTGCAAGGAAGACCAGAAAGGAACACCGACGGGTGTATATGGTCTGACAAAACTTCATGGCGAGCAAGCTATCAAGAAAGTAGGTTGTAACCATGTCATCATCCGCACAGCTTGGCTTTATAGCGAGTTTGGCAAGAACTTTGTGAAGACAATGCTGAATCTTACGGCCACCAAACCGATGCTTAAGGTGGTATTTGACCAGGCTGGTACTCCAACATACGCCTACGACCTTGCGAAGACCATCACCTACATACTTGAAGACTACAAGCAGTCTTGGTACTTGGAACCTAAAACTTGTAACTATTCGAAAAGCGGCATATATCACTTTTCGAACGAGGGAGTATGCTCCTGGTATGACTTCACCAAGATGATTGCAGAGAATGCAGGCAATACAGGATGCGATATCCAACCTTGCCATAGCAGGGAATTTCCGAGCCCAGTGAAAAGACCAGCATACTCTGTGTTGGATAAAACCAAGATAAAAAAGACATTTGGAATCAGAGTGCCTTATTGGACAGAGAGTCTGAAAAAGTGCATTGGAGAGTTGAATGTTTAGTGTTTAGAGTCGGTGGAAAGTTTTGAGCGTAAAGAGTTCTTTGAACTGGTGCGTGCCGGGTTGTTCCTCGGCAACGATGCAAGGATATTGTTTCACGGTGCTCCCGTGGACTGGAATGCGGTGTATCGTTTGGCAGAAGAGCAGTCTGTCGTGGGATTGGTTGCTGCCGGTATAGATACATTGCCGGCGTCCGAGAGACCGCCCCAGCAGGTGATCTTGCAGTTTGTTGGGCAGACCTTGCAACTGGAGCAGCGGAACAAGGCGATGAATGCTTTTATTGCAGGGCTGATTGAGCGGTTGCGTAGGGAGGATATATATGCTTTGTTGGTCAAAGGGCAAGGAATAGCGCAGTGCTATGAGCGTCCACTATGGAGAGCGTGTGGAGACGTGGACTTGCTATTGAGTGAGGACAACTATGAGAAGGCCAAGAAAGTGTTGCTGCCTTTGGCAACGGACATAGAGCAGGAATATACGCACTTCAAGCACCAGGGGATGACCATCGACGGTTGGGTGGTGGAACTGCACGGGACTCTGCACAGCAGACTGTCTGCACGAGTGGACAAGGTGGTAGATGAGGTGCAGGGGGACGTGTTTTATGGAGGGAAGGTGCGTTCGTGGATGAATGAACGAACTCAAGTTTTTTTGCCGGCATCGGATGAGGATGTGATATTTGTATTTACGCATATTTTGCATCACTTCTTCTTTGAGGGGATTGGACTGAGGCAGATCTGCGACTGGTGCAGGCTGTTGTGGACGTATAGGGGTAAATTGGATGTACGGTTGTTGGAACAGCGGTTGCGAAAGGCAGAACTGATGAGTGAGTGGAAGGCATTTGCGGCTTTCGCTGTGAATTGGCTTGGTATGCCAGCTGAATCAATGCCACTTTATGATATGGATAAGAAGTGGAAGCGGAAAGCAGAACGGATTTGTCGGTTCGTGATGGAGGTAGGAAACTTCGGACACAATCAGCGACGGGATTTCAGTGGTATGTCATATCTGAAACGTAAGTTCGTCTCGTTCTGGGGCCGGCTGAGTGACATGCTGCGGCACTTCAGGATATTCCCGATGGATTCTATACGCTTCTTTGGTGGCGTGTTGCGGAGCGGACTGCATGCGGCGGTGAGAGGAGAGTGATACTCTGGTTCATTGTTCAAGGTTCATGATAATCAGTAACACATGTCAGTACATCAGAGTTGTAACAGGGAATTTTTTCTAATGGAGGATTATCTTCATCATGGGAGAGATATTCCATTGTCAGATTTCTTCATAGATTATCCATGCGGTTATTGTCTTTACAGGAATGGCTTGGCCATCGAAAACTTCGTAATAGTTTATGTGGAGGATTATGTAAAGAGTGGGAAGAATAGCTATTCGCTACTGATAGACTTCTATACCATATATGACTACCTGAGGTTTGAAGCGGGAATGGGGAATGAGCAGTCGAACAATGACAATAACGGTATCCCTCGTACGACATTTATAAGAGTGGATAATTACACGTCTCTTGATGCGCCACTTAAGGACACTCACTACTATCTTGACCTGGCAGAGTTAGGAAGACGAACGGTGAAACGGGAATCTTGGAAAGGAGAAGGTTTTCCTTTGCTATATGAACTGACACTCAGTCAAGAACGGGGAAATAGTAATGCTCCATTGCTTTATTTGGCCGGCTCATTGGTATATCCACAGTGGGTGTTCAGGAGTTTTCAATCGTTGGCGCCTTTCCCAATGATGTCACCTAACAGTAATCTGGATTTGATGGTCTATGATGTGTGGCAGGGGAATTACAATGAGATAAAAGAAGGGAATGATGCCAAACTGGTATTTGATGCGGGAACGGAAATTTTAGAGAGTACGATTCCTTTCAATACGCTATTAGGGAAACTGCAAGGAGAACTGACAAATGGATTGCCGCTGTTCGTATTGTCTCATTGGCATTCAGATCACTACAGTTTGCTTTTTGCATTGCCTAATACTGACTTGTATAAAATCCAAGGGTATGTATTCCCTTCGTATGTTAAGAACCTTAGTGTGTTCTTATTCGTGTTGAGACTGCGTTTGATAGGTTGCAATGTCACGATGATAAATCTTCCGTATAACACACCGTGGGTAGTACACACCCAGAATGGTTGCCGGATGAGGCTGTATGCGAACAAGTATGTAAAAAGCAGTCCCAACAATTCGGGCCTGACCGTGTTTGTAGAAGGTGCGACAAACAATGTAATGCTGTCAGGTGATTGCAGATACAGACTGGCGGAGAGTCAGTCAAACGATGCAATAAAGCATCCGATGGGACAGAACCAGACACATTACCTGTTGGTACCGCATCATGGCGGCCTTGCAGGAAAGGCGACGTATAGGTTAGCGAATGCACAGAATGTAGTGGGTATCGTGTCTGTGGGCACTAATAACCGCCACAGGCATCCCAACGGAACGGTGTTGGGGCAACTTTCACAATACGTAAGAGCCATAGAGAGGACGGATTTGAGAGGGGATATGAGGTTTGCGTTGTGAGATTGAGGGCAGGAGAAATCAGGAAAATACTGTAGATATGACAGAGCATAACAAAATAGTTGTCCAGGCACTGAATGACTATCTGAAACAGGATAACCCCGGTTATGGTGTCCTCATAAAGGGAGACTGGGGCTGCGGAAAGTCGTTCTTTGTGAAGAAGTGGAAGGAAAAGCTGGAAGAGGGTCTGCCTACCTCAGAGGATGACGAGGATGTGATTCAACTGAAGCCCATCTACGTCACATTAAATGGCGTGAGCAGCGTTACCCAAATAGATGATGCGCTAAAAAGAGCCATAAGTCCTTTCCTTCACGGTAAGTTTATGAAGGGATTGGGAAAGGCTCTGAAACTTGCCGCCAGTGTTGCCCTGAGAGTGAATGTTGATTTGGTGGGTGACGAAAAGCCTGAACAGGTGGTTTGCACCATAGACCCGAAGACGCTGTTGGAATTTGACCCTACGAAAGTAAAGGGGACGCGGATATTAATCTTTGATGATATAGAGCGTGCAAAGCTTCCAATAGAGGAGGTGCTCGGGTATATCAATTACTTTGTGGAGCAGGTGAAGTGTCACGTGGTGATGGTTGGTGATACTCACAACGTGGAAGATAAGGAGGCATTTAAGGTAATCAAGGAAAAAACCATCGGTCACGAATATAGGATTGAAGAGGAAACAGAAGAGGCACTGACTGACTTCATTAAAGAGATAGACAGTGACGGAAAGTTGGGGTTGGCGGAATTGAGGAGCGTAATCGGTTACAGTTTTACGGTGACAAAGGTTCGGAATCTGAGAATATTGCGGCAAAGTCTTTATGACTACAAAATGTATGTTTCGCATCTGACCAAGGAGATTGTTGATGCAAAAGAGTTTGTGAGCATCAACCAATATCTGCTGGCTAATTTCATAGTAGTCTATGCGGAATACAAGAGCGGGAATGTGGTGATGGAGAACTTCAATAAACAGTTGGTGGCAGACACGATAAGCAGGACGGCTGCCAACCGGAATGACAAGAAGGACATACCGCCAACTCCTGCAGTAGATGTGATGGCCAAATATCAGCAGTCAGGTTTGACAGAATCACATCGCGTACTGAATCAAGGTTACGTTTCTTGTGTGATGAACTATCTTCAGGAGGGTGTAATTGATGAAGATTTCTTAAGGTCGGAAGTGAAAAGAGACAGGAGTACTCCTTGGGAAAAACTGAGTAGGTATGCAACTCTAAGCAACGACGAGTTTAAGAGGTGTCTTGGCGAAACAGCAGATTATCTGGAGAAAGCAAATTTCGAGAACATCGACACGATGCTGATGGCTACGTGCAGTATATTGATGGTTGTGAAGAAGGGCTTGACTTACAGTTATACGGTAGATAAAGTTATCGGATGGTGTGTTTCTGCTGTTGAAAGCAAGTTTTTTCCATTGTGCAGGACACAGGATGACCTTTATACGATGAGAGGCCACGCACATCGGTGTTTGAGTTATTATCAGGGAGAGAGTATAATAGAGGAAGTAAAGGAACTGAATAAGCAAATAGAGGATATCTTTGTCAGGTATAATGTGGAAAAGAAGGATTCGTTGACTGTAATTCTGGAAACGTTGACTGATGAAAAAATCGATGGTCTGATTAGTATATATTTGAAGGCGGTACCTGACCATTCAGTAACGTATTCGAGTCATGCTATTTTCTCTCAAGTAGATGAGGCTAAGTTCGTGAAAGGCTTTGTGGGGCTCAGTAACGCATCGAAGGTGGATTTCATTCAATTTGTGAAGCATCATTATAATCAGGTTTTTGCTGCATCTAATGCGAAAGACTTCGTACACTATTATGAGGCAGATTTGAATAAGTTGCCAGAGATAGTGAGGTTGTTGAATGAGGAGGCGGAGCATGAATGTCTGGTGGATAAGCAGAATATTCTGGAACTTGTAGAAGTGTTGACTCAAAGTGGAGACACTATGCAACTATTGCAACACGAAAAAGGGGTAAAGAAATAGTTGATGGACATGGAACAGTCGGAATTATTCGCTGATTACGAAATAAAGGAGGGCGAAAAGCTGTATGTGATTGGCAACGGCTTTGACGTGCACCACTGGATAGATTCTAAGTACACGGACTTCAAAGAATGGGTTCGGAAAAACAAGGATGCTGACCTGATTGGACTTATGGACACTTTCTTCAGCAATGAGTGTGACTTCTGGGCTGACATTGAAAATGCGCTGGGTGATTATCGGGAAGATGAAATAACAGAGTTCTGTGAACCGGAAAGTTCTGAAGATTTCAGATTGGAACATCCAGGTCAGTGGCAGGCAGGAGTTGAAGATGGCATTCCGTATATCTTTGGAAATGTTATGGACAGGTTTCGGGATGCGTTTAATGAATGGGTACGGAGTATTGACATTGATGGCATAGAAGCAGACTTGCAGTTGCCTGCGGCATCGAAGTACCTAACGTTCAACTATACAGAGACCTTGGAATGGTATTATCATATACCAGAGCAGAATGTGCTGCATATCCACGGGAACAGGTTGGCAATGGGTGAGGAGTTTGTATTAGGTCATGGCAATAGTCGTGATGTGAACGAGCCATACGGAGATGAGGGGCAGTTGTTGCCCTACCAGAATGCATATAGTGCGGTGATTGAGGTGATGAACCAATGGTTGAAGAATCCGAAAGGAATAATCGAAAGACACAAAGATTTCTTCAAATCTTTGAATAACTGCAAGGCTGTAAGTGTGATGGGGTTGTCGTATAATGACATTGATATGCCATACTTGAAAGAAGTGGCCGCAAATGTTGCGCAGGGAGCAAAATGGTGGTTGTACTACTATAGTGATAAAGATTATAAGCGAGCGATGGCAGCTGCCTGTGCTTTAGGTTTGAAGGATTATTGCTTGAAGCGTGTTGATTAAGGAAAAAAGGGATTTTAAAAAACAATAGAAAGCATGAAAATATTAATAACAGGCATACATGGCTTCGTAGGAAGCAACTTGGTGGAGGCTCTGAAGAAGGAGCACACCATATATGGATTGGATATCATTGCGCCGGAGAAGGAGGGTGTTGCACACACGTTCTCTTGGGAAGAGATTGATGAGGTTCATGGTTCAGGATTAATGGTTAATGGTTCTCCATTGGAGATTGATGCCATCATCCACTTAGCAGGTAAGGCGCACGACACGAAGAACCAGAGTGCGGCAGAGGTGTATTTCAAGGTGAATACAGGTCTGACGCAGAAGATATTCGACTGGTATCTGGCGCATCCTACGGCAAAGAAGTTCATACAGTTCTCTACGGTGAAGAGTGCAGCAGACAGGGTGGAAGGTGAGTTCCTGACAGAGGAATGCATCCCGACGCCCGTTGGCCCTTATGGGGAATCGAAGATTGCGGCAGAGAACTATATCATAGAGAAGTTTGCACCGGAGGCACTGAAGCGTCCGTTCCATAACTTTACGGATGATGATGCTGTGGTGGATGGAAAGAAGGTGTATATCATGCGTCCGTGTATGATTCACGGTCCTGGCAACAAGGGTAACCTGAACTTGCTGTATGGTGTGGTGAGCAAAGGAATTCCCTGGCCGCTGGGTGCCTTTGAGAACAGGCGTTCGTTTACGAGCATCGGGAACCTACAGGAGGTGATCAAGGGCCTCCTGACCAAGGATGCCCCCAGCGGCATCTACCACATGGGTGATGATGAAGCACTATCCACCAACGAACTGATAGAGGTGATATGCCGCGCCCTGGGCAAGAAAGCGCATATCTGGAACATCCCCCGCGGCCTGATGAACGGCTTTGCCAAGATTGGTGACGTGCTTCACCTGCCCCTGAACACCCAGCGCATGCAGAAACTCACCGAGAACTATGTGGTGTCTAACGCCAAGATCAAGGCCGCCCTGGGCATGAAGGAGATGCCCGTGAGAGCTAAGGATGGACTTAGGGAGACTATTAAGAGCTTTGCTGGGAAATAGTTTACTGCTGGCGGGTTACTGCTTACGGTTTAGGGTTATGACAACTTAGGGTTCATGGTTCAGGGTTAAAGGTTCATGGTTAATGATTATGACTGATACGACAATGATTGATAGGCTTAAGCAGTTTGTCGAGAGCGAAATGCGCTCTTGCTCAATGGATATAGGAGGCATTACACCACTATACGTTTACAGGATGTGGGGAGGAGCAGTGGCTATCGAAGATATTGCCGCTGCGATGGAAGAGGTAAGAGGGGGGATGTAAGAGTAATGGATCAAGAGACGCGTTGGTTGACAAGATATAATGAGGTGAAGGTGTTTATTGAACGTGAGCACCGGAATCCATCAAAGCATAGAATAGAAGAGCATGATATGCTGAATTGGCTGAAGGCAAACCGAAAACTTGTGAATGCTGATTCCTTGAAAGAACCAAGGCTTAGTAAGTTCAAAGTACTGCTTGCGTTGGTTGAAGAAAATAAGCACGTTAACCAGTACCAGTGAGTGCGGGCAGGAAAAAAGAGACGGGCGACTGACAAGGAGCCGGTCTCAGTGCGGAGCGGAAGGCTCCTTTGCGGGCTTGACCGCAAATGTGCCTGAAGCGTAGGAAACAAAAAAAGAGTCCCATCGAACGATGAAACTCTTTTCACGGAGAACGGATAATAGCCTCCATAACTCACGGCAGGTCGCTAAGTGCTCTACGAATCTGGTTCATGGCATCGCTGGGGCAAAGTCGGCCGCTAGATACGATTCGCCCATCTCGGACTTCAACTCCCAACTCGGATACGCCCAGGATCTTGGCAGAGGGCCACTGCTTGCGGGCCAGTAGGAGCACACTGATAAGCTCGGGACGGGAGAGGCCTGCGGCACTGATGATGTGGCTGTGTCGGAAGTCAGACACACGGCTGTTACGAATAGCAAGAACAGCGTCTTCAAGATAGCTTTCATTGACGAAGATATATTTTACTTGTTTCATAATAACGGTATTTTAAAGGATTGAAGGAGATTCCGGTTCGTCGCCCGGAATGAGGATTCGCCGGAACCTCCAATGAAAAGAGAGATTAGTGGAGACCCATGCAGCTGGTGGCACCCAGGGCGGTCAGGATGGCCGTGAGGATGCTGATGAGGGTCTGCAGGATGAACTTCCAGAGGTTTTTCTTGGAGTCATCGCCGGGGACCACAATGGAGTCCACATCGGGGTTGGACACTGCGTCGTTAACCGACTTGTTGATGGCCTTTTTTACGAGCTTGGCCAGAAGCTTCTGAAATAGCTTTTTCATGTTCGTAAGAATTTGAAATTGTTAATACGAATGTGGATTAATCCTCGTCGTCGCCACCACCGGTGTTGCCGCCACCGCCTGTGCTAGGGTCGGGATCGGGGTCTGTACCGCCGCCTGTGGTGGTTCCGCCGCCGGTGTTGTCGCCGGTGTTGGTGTTCGAGCCGCCTCCGGAGTACTGGCCGGTAGTAACGGTGCCGTCAGCGTTGATGGTGGTCTGGGTACCGTTCTCGGCCACGATGATAATCACGGTGCGGTCGCCAGCCAGGGCGTTGAGGGTGATGGTGTCGGGCCAGGGACCGGTCAGATAGACATCAGCGTAGCCACTCTTGGAGGCAATCTTGATAGAGGTGGGGTGCTCGGCAGCGTAGTCGCTGATAGCCTGCTCCACATCGGTAATGGTGACGTCCTGACCGTTCACATAGAGCTCGGCCAGCGCCTGAAGGGCCTGCGAGAGGGCCTTGTAGTTGAGGCTGAAATAGCGGTTGCTGGGCGACCCACTCTTGTTGGTGATGGTCTGGCGGATGGTACGCAGGTGATGTTTCATGTGCATCTGCACCATCTTGAAGATAGCCTGGCGCGTGCGGGGTAAGCCTCCGATAAAAGACGACTTGTGTATTTGATTTCAAGTTGGAGGCAACTTGGCCAAGTTGGTCCAAGTTGGGTCAAGTTGATTCTAGTTGGTTTGTTTTGCCCACTTGTCGGGCAGGAGTTCACGGAGGGCTTCGCGGTTATTCTCGGGACTATCGCGAAATTGTAAAAGTTCTTTGAAAATTTATAACAAATTGATTGATAAATTGTTACAAATTTTGTATCTTTGATATGAGGAATAAAAATTCCTCCGAACACCGTAGGGAAGTGAATTTCGGAGGAATCGAACTAAAAGTTTGTATGACGAAGGTACGAAAATTTGCTGAGATTACACCAAATCTCCCTTTCTCGGAGTTCAATTTTTATGAACTTTACAGAGAGACTTTTGAAAAGAGTGAACTGGGCAGGATGAAGAAGCTCCTCCCTTTGCGTGAGATGGCCGAGAGCTTCGGGCTGGTGCGCAAGAGCATGATGCCCAAGCGTGGACGGAAGTCCTACTTCACCCCAGAGGGGAAAGTGGCGCTGATGTTCCTGAAGATGAAGACGCAGATGAGTTTTCCGAAGTTGATGGAGGAGTTGAACGGAAACATTCACTACCAGATGTTCTGTGACATCCTGATTGATCCGACGCATCCTCTGACGAACTACAAATTGTTGGATGACATCGCTGCGGAACTGGCCGGAAGCCTGAAGATCCAGGAATTGCAGAACTTGCTGTCGGCGGCATGGAATCCTTACATGAAGAATCTGGAGACGATGTTCACGGATGCTACTTGCTATGAGAGCGAGATGCGCTATCCGACCGATCAGAAACTGCTCTGGGAGTGCGTGGAGAAAGGATATGAGCTGATGTGTGCCGCTAGTCAGAAGTTGGGGATCCACCGTCCGCGGACGAAGTACCTGGATGTTGAGAAGGCCAACCTGACGTACCGCAAGCAGCGGAAGCACACGAAAAGTCAGACCAGAAAGATAACGCGTCGGCTGCTGGACTTGCTGGGGAAGATACTGAAGGAGACTCGGAAGATGGAACGTGAGCATGAAGGAGTTAAACTGTTCACGGACCGAGAGAGACAGACGTTTGACATCATCACGAAGGTGTACCGTCAGCAGCACAACCACTTTCGGAGCGGAGATTGCCGCGAAAGCATTCCGGACAGGATAGTGAGTGTGAACAAGCCTTACGTGAGGCCAATCGTGAGAGGCAAGGAAGTGAAGAGTGTTGAGTTTGGGGCCAAGTGCAACAATATCCTGGTGGATGGGATATCGTTCATTGAAAAGTTGTCCTTCAACGCCTTCAACGAGGGGACAAGACTGACACACTGCATCAAGATGCATAAGCGGCTGTTCGGAGTAGATGTGAAGAAGATAGGCGGTGATGCGAGTTATGCCGGAAATGCCAACCGTGAGATGTGCACAAGTAATGGCATCCAGACATCCTTTGTCCAGAAAGGCAAGCGAGCGAAGGAGAAACGGGAAAAGGACTTTGTGAGACAGGAACTTGCGCGAGTTCGCGCCACGGCGATGGAGGGATCGTTCGGAACGCAGAAGGAGCATTACTCCTTGCGTCGGATCAAGGCCAGAAAGAAGGAAACGGAGATCTTGTACATCTTCTTCGGCATTCACACGGCGAATGTAGTGCTGCTGGCAGAGAGGCTGATGGAGCAAGAACTGGCGGGCGCCGCATAGTTGAAAAGCTAAACGGTCCCAAGCGGAGTCCTCGAAAGAGAACTCCTGGCTGGTGATAGAAATATAACGCGAAATCCAGGCGATGAAGCCCGGACCAAGCGGAAAATGATATAAAACGACGAGTTGGATGCGGCAGCAAACATGGGATGGCTCCCGACCGGCTCAAATTGAAAACATTAAACGACAATCCCTATTCTCGTTTCCGGGGATCCGGAGAAGGACATCCTCCATCCATTCACGCGGGTCAACGTCCAGTGCCTTGCAGCTGTCCACCAGGGAGTAGACGATGGCGGCACGTATTGCAGCATCGTGGTTCCCACAGAACAGGAAGTTCTTCCGGCCCAGGGCCAGCGGCCTAATGGCGTTCTCCACAAGATTGTTGTCAATGCAGAAGCGCCCGTCATTCACGTAGCGGCTCAGGCGCGGCAGCAGAGGAAGCGTATAACTGATGGCCTTCCCGATGCGGCTGTTCTGCGAACTGCGGGTTGCCGTCTCATACATCCACTTCTCGAACTGGAGGATAACCGGATAGGCCTCTTTCTGGCGTTTCTCTTTCAGCACATCGCCGGTGATACCGGCTTCCTTCGCCTCGTTTTCGATGTGATATAACTTGTTGATATAGGACAAGGCTTCGCTTGCCGTCCGCTTATCCTCGTCCAACGCATCGGACCACTTACGGCGGGCGTGTGCCCAGCAGCCAATCACCTGGATATGAGGATCGCTCTCGAACTGGTCGTAGGCGCCATAGCCATCCGTCTGGATCGTTCCGCGATAACCACGAAGGAGCTTGCGCGCAGTCTCATGGGAGCGGGAGCCCATATCATAGTGGAACGCCACCAACTTCTCCGTCACGGCACGGGTACACCACATGTATCCCTTCACCGCACGGTGCTTCTCGTTGTCTATTACGGGCAACGTACTCTCATCCACTTGTATGTAGTCTCTCGATAACACTTCTCGCACCAGGATGTCGTATAACAGCTTCAGTTTTTCACAGATTGCCGCATACCAGTCGTTCATCGTCGAGTCGCTTATCTTGACTCCCAGTTCCTTGTACTTCTGTATCACCCGGTAGAACGGCATGTGATAGAAGAACTTCTGCAGGATGATATCTGTAAGCAGGCTCTCCGACGCCATACACTTGGGCAACGGCATTACCGGAAGCGGAGCCAGTTCAAAGGCGTTCCGTTCGGGATCCTTTATCTGGAGGTTCGATTTGAGAACGAGTTTGTGGCGGATGATACGGCGCACATAGATCTGCGCAGGAACCAATACCAGCGTATCCGTCACTTCCGGATCCAGTTCAGTATAGTCTTCGCGGTTTTCAACTTCAGGATATATGTGCTCTTCCCGGACTTCCAGATTGGCCGTATTAATAGCCTTGCGGGGCTTGCGCTCAAAGCCTCTGACCTGGATGAGCTTTGCAGCATCCTCCTCGTCTTTCTTTACAGCCGCCTCAAGTTCCGCACGCTCTTCATCGGTAAGAGGATCGTCGAACAAGGTCGGCTCGCTAAGCACCGAGGGATCCAAAGGAAGGTTCTTCTCGCTCATCTTTCCGAACATCTTCTTCCGGAGCCAGTAGAGCTGGTCTTCCAGACTGGCGACCTTGTTCCTGAGTCGCTCAATCTCTGCCGCCTGGGCCGCTATGATTTCCTGTTCGGAGGCCATCTTTTTCGTTCACTTTCAACAATATAAAGGTACGAAAAAACGGCGATATATGCAAGCCAAACGGCGTTTTTCTTTCAGTTTTTCCAAAGATTTTTAAGCCCATCCAAGCGGGCCTGACGGCTATCCGGATCAGCCATGATTCCTTCGACCATTTTCAGCAGATCTTCCCACTGTATGCTGCTTGTCACCACCTCTTTCGAGCCCGGAATGGGCATCCCGAAGGTCCCCCTATCAAGCATCTTTGCGTAGATGACCATACCGCCTGTCTCATAATGAAGCAACTTGATCCTGTTCCTGCGCTTGTTCACGAAGATGTAAACGTCACCATTCATCGGGTCTCCGCCTATCTTGTTCCGCACCAGGCCGCTCAACGTGTGGAAGCTCTTCCGCATATCCGTCGGCTCGCTGTAGAGCCAGTATCGCATCCCGCGTTCCAGACTAAACATGGGTGGACGACGCTATGATGATATCCTTCAACTCGCGGCCGGTAAGATTGCCGCTGATTCGCATCATCGTTCCGGTGGGCGTCCTGAGCTCGATGCTCACTGCAACCGCACCCTGTGCTGAGTCTTTCTGCTTGCTGCTGCGGGACCGTGAAGGCTTGATTGGATTGGGAAGGAATGACCCTCCCGGTACCAACTGAAGGAACTCTCCGGCATTCTCGCCGTCCTCTTTCGGTGCATATTTGCGTTTGGCGTCGTAAAAGCTCCATGGGTTAACTCCCAGCTCGGCCAGGCGCTGTTTGTAACTGATCTTGTTCTCGTCGCAGTAGGCAATCACCTGGGCGACTTCTTCCTTTGTCATCATGGCTCTTAGTCTTTGATGCAAAGGTAGCCACTCCTGGGCAGCCCTAATAGACGTCGTTTATCGGAGGCTTACCGTGCGGGCCTCAGGGGTGTTGTACACGCTGGCAGGCATGGTAGGAGTAGTACGGGCAAAGGTCTTGCCGTTAACAGTGTAATAGGTGATACCATCGATGGTACCGGAACTCTTGCGGCCAATGCCGACTTGTTTGATCTGTGCCATAAGTTAATACGGTTTTAATTGTTAATAAAAAGGGTTACTGAATCTTGAGTGCGTTCTGGATGGAGCACTTGCCGTAGCCAAGCTTGCCATTGCGCATGCCAAGCAGGATGGTGCGGCGGTTGCGCTCGCGGGATACGTAGCTCACGTGAATGAAAGAGGGATAGAGGATGAGCTGGTCGTAGTCAATGCTCTCATCCAGGATGATGAGGCGAAAAGCCTTGATAAGCAGTTCGCGACGACTCAGACCAGACTGGCCGGGGGCCACATAGAAGTCTGCCGCCTGCCCCAGCATGTGCTGGCTGCGCTCCGAGGAATGTGCCAACATACTGTTAAGCGCCTTGGTGCGGTAACCGCTGGTGATGACCACCGGCAGCCCAAGCGCCTCGCGGAGCGGTTCCAGGCAGCCCTGGCAGAGCGCCCTAAGGTTGTCCACTGCCTCCTGAGGAGGTGTGTTCTTGATGCCGTGCTTCATTGCCGTGGTGCTCTTGGTGAACTCGCTGAGCGCGAAGTGCGGGGATAAAGAAATGTTACTTGTCATACTCGTATACATTTTTACTTGTTAAACATTAAATTTGTCTGTTGAACTCAGCCCCTCCTTGACTTACCCGGGATGCAGTTCGGAACTGATTTGACTAGTCGAATCAGCTACCGCTCAGAATAGCTCAAGCAAGCTTGGCTTTTCGTTCGCTTAATCGCTGATTTCGATGGCAAAGAAAAAGCAAGAGAATCCCTCTTAAAAATCACTTTGGATTATTAATTCAAGTATTTTTCAGACGTTGATATACAGGGAGTTATAGATAAAAGTGATTGGCAATCACCTCTTTTCACATTGCCGGAGATGGCCATCACCTGAATAATCACTATCTTTACCAGAAGAGAATATGTACGAAGAGACAAAACATATAACTGCCCGTCTGCAAGTGCTTGAGTTCTTGATGACTCAGGCGAATCTTGCAGACCTTTTCCGTCATACTGACATACTTCTTTTTGTGATGTATGCCCAGAATGTGGCGGAAGGGGTAACTACGCAGTATAAGCGAATGTCGGAGGAACTGGATATTAGTTTCTATGTCAGTTTCCCCTTTGACGAGTGGCTACGCAAAATCCAAAACTGGAAGGAGAAGCTAAGCAAGCCGGAATTCCAGCTGGAGCATGATATAGCCATAGGAGAGGGGCGTGCATTGCGTCTGAGAATACTCATGGAGAAACTGTGTGACAGGAACGCAGATATTGATGAGGTGGCTGCGCTAGAGCATCCCTATGACACGATTGCTTGTAAACCCTACCATGAGTCCATTGTTGATTTGGAGAAGGCGCTAGATTCTCTTAAAACGAACCTAAGCAACTTGGCCATTCTGCCATTGAGGACATCTAAGGAAGTCCGTAGCAAGGCTCTGAGGGAATATCTGGGTAATGCCAGTAAGAAAGAATCTATTCAGACAGAACTGCAGGATTACCAGTACTTCTGCAAAACAAAACGCAATGAGTCTGTTATCCGGCAACTACTATACTTGAAGCAGCGGATTCTGTCTCTTGTTGGGAAGGATGAACTGGCAGGTTTGGATCTTTCAGAGAGTGAGCGGAATGAACTGTTGGGTGGTTTGAAGAACATCTTTGAGGAGAATGAGATTAATCCCGCCACCAAGCATATCCCTGCAAACGCCCAGCCCTGGGCTACTGATGAGCTGTTTGCCAAGGCACTGTTCTTTGTGGACTTGAGCGCTGGTCAACATTTCCCGGTTTTGAACGAGGATAATATTGTTGACTTTCTGGTACGCAAGGATGTCACTTTAAGTGACGGGGAGGAGGAGCACATTCAAACCTTGCTCCTCTTGATGGCTGCCATGTGCGGACAGCTGGAGGGCACACTAAAGGAAAGGTTTGACAATACGGCAACACACTCTGTAGATATCCAGCAAAGGATTAACCGTGTGCTCAAGAAAGTGGAATATTACAATGCACGCCTGTTGCCTTGTATGGCATACGGTAAGACTGTTGCTGACCTGAATGAATTGTTCCATCGTTGGTTCTCAACCAAGATTGATGTGTCGTTAAGAGAGCCGCAGGTGGAACTGTTAAAGCTGTTGGAAGATGGTCTTGACAAAATCAAGATGGAAACCTACGTTCATCTGCTACGTGAGGCTGCTGACTTGGGCCTGTTCAAGAAAGCAACTCCTTTCAGCGACAAACTGTATGAAGCCTTATCGCGTGTAGAGAGCAGGGAAGATGAAGAGTTTCCTATTGCTGGCCCTTCATTTAACAAGTATTTCAGGAACCCTGATTTCTGTAACGAAGATAAGTGGACTGTGGCAGCCAAAGTATTGAAGGCTGTGCGTAAAGACTATATGGAAGGAGAATAAGCTATGGGAAAGCCATTCAAAGGAGAGTTGGAAAAACTGCAGGACACTATCAAATGGGCGGAGAAGCAGGACGTGACCAGTCTTGCTAAGTTCCTGTTTGCTGAAGATAAGCGTGTTCCCCTGGTCAGCATTGGCTCCGGTGGTTCTCTCAGCGCCTGTCATTATGCTGCAATGCTTTATAGGCAGCGCAATGGCGTGTTGGCAGAGGCAATGACTCCTCTTCAGTTGATGTATGCAGGGCGGGATATAATAAGGGACAGTAAACTACTCTTTCTCAGTGCCAGCGGCAAGAACAAAGATATTTTGAATGCCATCAAATATGGCGTGAAATATAACGAGGCAGGCATGATGAGCCTGACCCTCCGCAAAAACAACCCTACAGAGGAACTCCTAGAAAAGTTCCCCAAAGTACAGCGTTGGTGTGAGGATATTCCCAGTGAGAAGGATGGTTTTCTGGCCACCAATTCACTGGTCGCAACATTCACCTTGTTATGCCGCAGTTTTAACCAGGTTCCTGTCAGCAATGGAATCTCACAGGAAAGGACATATTCCACGAACTATGAATTTGATCTTTCTGCTATTCAGAACTTCTTGGTACTCTATGGAGCCGCAGGTGAACCCGTTGCGTGGGATATTGAGTCTAAACTCACGGAAGCTGCTTTAGGCTCTGCTTTGCTCAGCGATTACCGTAATTTTGGTCATGGTCGCCATCATTGGTTTTCAAAGAAGGGAGATAACTCTTGCATTATTGCGCTGATAACCCCTGTTGAGCGGGAACTGGCATATAAGACCATTGGTTGTTTGCCCAAGGACGTACCAGTGATATTCATAGAAACGGAGTTGGAAACGCCTGCTGCATCTATAGACATGCTGCTAAAGGCTTTCCGTTTTGTGAATGATTTGGGAGAGGCCCGTGGCATAGATCCCGGACGTCCGGGTGTTCCTGCTTATGGCCGTATGCTTTATAACTTGGATTATTACAAGCTGACCAATCGCATACTGCCCAAGGAGGAGACCATAGATGTCGCGGTACGCCGTAAACTGGGGAATGCAGGAAAAGAGAATGCAGCCTTGTGGGAGCATTATAGCCGGGCTTGTCTGCGGTTTGTAAAGCAACTGAATAAAGGCAAGTTTACGACCATTGCCTTTGACTACGACGGTACACTGTCTGCTGCAAACCATAAGAGCCGTTTCACAAACAGATTGTGTGATGAGATAAAGAATGCTCTTTTGCCGTTGTTGGAAAATGGAGTTCAGATAGTTGTTGCAACAGGTCGTGGCAAGTCAGTAGGGGATTCGTTTAAGAACTCCTTTGACCAAAAGTACTGGCCCCAAATCACAGTTGGTTACTACAATGGTGCATGTCCATTGCCACTCGGTGAAGAAGATAAGCTTAAAGCATGGAAGAAAAAGCCATTTGACAGCGAGCTGAAGGTTTTAAGTGATGAATTACAGAGACGTTTACCAGAGAACTGCATACAGTATGAATTGACAGCACGTAATCTGCAGTTGTCAATAGAGGAAGTGACATCTGATTCTGATGCAGAACTTCTATACAACACTTGTCGTGAAATCATTTGGGACAAACAGCTCAAGGGCATTCGTGTATGGCGTAGTAGCCATAGCATGGATATCGTAGTTTACCATGTGGTGAGCAAATTGAATGTGATTGAGAATCCTGATACAACCCTATGTATAGGTGATTATGGCAGTGTAGAAGGCAACGACTACGAACTGCTTACCAGCCGTGCTTCGCTGAGCGTTGATAAAGTGTCAAAGAATGCAGACAGTTGCTGGAACATAGCACCTTCTGGGGTATATGGCTTAGATGCAACCCTTTATTATCTGAGCCGCCTCATTGCAAAGGATGGTGTGATTAAATGTAAGTTTAGCGTATGAATAGCAACTTGGCCAACCAATTGCTTGCAAGCATCATGAAGTGGGATGCACAGACTTTGGCATCCGAGCGTGCTGCACTGGAATTCATGGGCAGCATGAAATATGATGGCTATGACCGCTACATGCCTGGTATGCGATTCATGAGCAGTTTGGTGCAGTGGTTGAATGATATTGATGAGGCTGACCGCGATGAAGCGTTCAAGTTTATTAAGGAGCGGCTTGTATTTATTTCTTCTACTCAGATGAACTATCTGGTGGATTTGCTGTACGACTCAAAGATCCGTCCTTCATTGTTGGATATGGCCACATCAGAAACTGGGATGAGATCTTACATGCGCTCTAATGCGAAGGTACGTGAACGATTTGAGATAGAGAAACGTTCCTCGTTAGTGATTGGCTTAAGTGACGGAGCACATACTGATATTCTGCGTCGTAGCGCCCAGTTCAATAATGAGCAAGTGCTTACAAACTACTATCCTGACGGTAAGAAACTAAAGGATATGTTGGAGGCACTCCGTAAAGATGAAAAACTCAAAGGGATAGAGAATCCATATTTCCATAGGGTATTCTTAATAGATGATTTTACCGCCAGCGGCAAGAGTTTTATCCGCTTTGATAACGAGGATGGTAAGTATCATGGCAAACTCAAAAAGATTATTGATGAGCTTTGCACCATTGGCTATCCTGAAAGAGGACAGAAAGTTGAGCACTTAAGCTACTTACTGAAACCTGATCTGGACGAAATACAAATAGATATATTGTTCTGTATAGCCACAGAAAAAGCGATAACCAATATCAAAACTGCTCTTGATGCTTATTTGGCTGTGAAAGATACACCAAGAAAGGTTACATATACCATCCATGTGGTTCAGGTTCTTGAAGATAAACTCTCAGATGATATTAAATCAGACAAGAATCTGGTTGATGTATTGAAAAAAGAGAAGCATTTTGTCAAGGAGGCTGTTTTGTCTAAGAGCTACTCTGTAGGAAAGGATGACAATCCTTGGTTGGGATTTGATGAATGTGCACTACCTGTAGTGCTGGCGCACAATACGCCCAACAACTCACTGCCTATTATTTGGCAAGATGCTGAAAGATTCCATGGTCTGTTCCCCCGTATAAGCCGCCATTGATCGTATGAATATTTATAAGAATCCATTTGCCATACGAGCCTCTGAGCGAATAGAGACTGACGAGATGTTTTTGGAACTGTTCTCGTCAGAGCCTTTGGTTCATTTGGAAGAGAAAAATGATCAGGGAAAGCTATGGGGCTGTGTAACCAGCATACTAAGCTCTCCCGGAGCTGGAAAAACCACCTTATTACGTCTCTTCTCACCCTCAATACTTCAACGTATAACAGAGCGCAATAGTGCTTATAAGAAGTTGAAGAAACTGGATGTGATTGACAGCGAGCGAATCAAGAAGTGTGGAGTCTATCTCCAGTTGGGACGCGACTATGAGTTTTTGGAGGATGATGCCTTGTTCAATGAAGTTGAGCAGAAACGGGTATTTCTTTCTCTGCTGAATGCACGTATAGTGCTTGCAACCCTTAAGAGTTGCATGTCGCTTGCCGGTATCAAGTATACGGCGCTGGATCAGATTACGTACTCCCCAGAAGAACTGGTTCCTGAGTTTGGTGACTTCAAGGCTGAGTTCACTGGTAAGGAACTGCTGGACTGGGCAGCAGAACAGGAACGTAGAATTTGTGAGTTCCTGGATAGTTTCGTGATGCCAGATGAAGGCATCCAAGGCAGTAACAGCCTGTTCGCCCTAAAAGCCATGAAGGCTTCGTGGTTTACATACAAGGGTGAGCGGCTATGTGATGAGTTTATTTTTCAGATAGATGATGGTCACAAACTGACTAAGAAGCAGAAAAAGACCATCCGTGAAGAGGCTGTTGAATTGCGTTTACCAGTTACTCTTTGGATAGCGGAGCGTTTGGAAACCCTCTCCACAACAGATATTTTGAGTGACAAGAATATCAAAGACAGGGATGACCAGACCATTCATCTGGAAAACGCCAAGAAGGGTATTTTCAACCCGATGGTGAAGAATATCTCCACATTGCGCAGCGCATTCTCTACAGACGGAATCATTCTCGCTAGCGCACTGGCCAGTGATACGACTATCAATTACAAGGCCCTCTACAATGAGGCTAGTAAGAAATACCAATCTCAACTGGAAAAGCTGCATAACTATGATAACTATCAGGAATGTGTTGCAGCTATCAATACGCAGGACCCCTATGAGCGTGTGCTCAATATGAGGGCATTGTTGATGCATGCATCCCGCCAGGGTTCGGGTGGCGTTATGAATCTGTTTGGTTATACCGCACAGGACTTGGAGTGGATAGTTGGTCCGTTGATGCCAATGGTTAAGGAAGTAATGCCAGGGGAAATAGCAAAGCTGCCTCAGTATTATGGATTCTCTACTTTGATAGATCTGGCAAGTCAAAACGTAGAGCAATTCCTAGACTTGTCTGCCAAGATGTATGAGCTGCTTGTCGCAAAGAAGATTTCTGATCCATCTCACTATGTGCTGACAGCAGAGGAACAGGATGGTATTATTAGAGAGTTTGCAAAAAACCGTTTGGAAGATATCAAGCGTTTGCCCAGAGGGAATAAGATATATGGGTTCTTGATGCATTTGATTGATTTCTGCCGTGAAGTGACCTTCACGCCCAGCTATTCCTATAGGTCTGTTACAGGTTTTGCTGTGAAAGAAGAGAATTCCGGTAAATGGGGTAAAGACGGTTTCTGGTTCCAAGAAGAAGCTAATGATGAGTTGTCAACAATCTTAAAAGACTGCCTTTCCTATAATTTCCTGATGAAACAGGGAATCACCCAAGGAAGAAAAGACCAGAAATGGACTATATTCTACTTGAATAGTTGGTTGTGTGCCTATGCTCATCTGCCGCTTGAACGTGGTGGTTGGCGCCCCCTTACACTTCATAAACTGAATTCGTGGCTATGAATAAGCGTTGGGAATCATACGTAATGTATCACCAGAATCAAGAGCTGGTGAAGTTTTGGAAGGAATACTATCAGGACAAACCTGACGCTAAAGTTTTGTTCCTGCTTGGAAAGGGTTTTGACCCTCGTATGAACAATATTCTGAAACTCTTCTTGGAAAACAATCCCGGGCGGAAATTGGACTGTGTCGCATTTGACTTTCCAAGCGAAAAAGACCCAGAGGAGAACCAGAAACTTTACGAGATTAATACCAAGAAACTGGATGCGCTGAAGGAATTGTATGGCTTTGGCTATGAAGTGTTAACCATTGACGGTACATTACCATGGGATAAACGAATAGCTCAGATGTGCCGGAAGGTCATTGATAAAGACCTCAACGAGTATAACGATGTCATACTGGATGTCAGTTCACTTCCTAGAGCATTCTACTTCAATATTGCCAAGGCCTTATTCAAGAAGATGGAAGGCGACAGGAAAAAGAACTTGTTCTTTGCTGTGTCAGAAAATGTAGATATTGACGAGCAGATAAAGAAGACTCCGGTAAATGAGAACATTGAACCCTTGGTGGGCTTCCGTTCTATGTCGAGCCGTGAGGCTAATCTGGATAGAATCAATATTCTGATCAGTCTGATGGGAGAACAGAACATCGATATTCTGAGGAGTATCTACAATCACTTCCAACCATCAGATATGTTCCCTGTTTTGCCGTTTCCGTCGAAAGACCCACGGCACTCAGACTATCTGATGCTAAAGTATCACGACTTCTTTACAGAAAAACAGTTTACAGAGCCTCAGAACATAACTTACGCTGATGAGCAGAATCCGTTTGAGTTGTACCGTATTGTATCCAATATGATACAGGCTCATCAAGCTACCTTCAAACCTATTAGCGACCATGTTTGCTTTGGTATTGCATTGCTAACAAGTAAATTGTTGTCTTTAGGCGCTTTGCTTATAGGTTTGGAATACAACAAGTGTGTGGCTATCTATAATGTGAGTTCAACGAACTATGAGATAGAAGATGCCGGCAAATTTGAGCAAATCAACCAGACCAGTGAACCTTTCCTTCTTTGGATAACAGGCGAGGCATACAATGAGAATTGAATGATTTTCCACCTAAACAGTGTTAAATATAGAAAAAATTCGCTGTATGTTGAGAAGTTTTTGTACTTTTGCAAAAAATTCTAATTATGGAGAGAATAAGGCGTAATGACTATATGGCACAAGTTTCCAGCTTACTGGGCAAAGGAGAGGCTGTGGTGCTGACCGGACACAGGCGTGCCGGAAAGAGCTGCATCCTGGAGTTGCTCTCTGATGAGTTGAGTGTTGATGGCCATGTGATTTATATCGATATGGAGGACCCCGCGAACGCAGACTTGACATCGTTCCGCGAATTGTCGGAGAAGATTAAAGCTGGCGTGGTGGAAGGTTGCCGCAACTATGTGCTGATAGACGAAGTGCAGGAAGTTGAGGAGTTTGAGAAAGCCTTGCGCTACTGGGTGAAGCAGGATGGTGTGGACGTGGTGGTGACGGGCAGCAACGCGGCTATGTTGTCGAGCGACATTGCCTCGTCGTTCGCTGGCCGCTATCATCGTGTACACGTAAGCAGTCTGGACTATCGGGAGTTCCTACAGTTCTATTGTCTGGAGGATTCTGACAATGCTTTTTCACAGTACCTGCGCTGGGGTGGACTGCCTTTCCTGTACCGCGTTCCCTTGGAGGATGAGCGGACCAGAACAGAGTATCTGGGCAGCATTTATGACACTATCTTTGTGAAGGATATAGTTCGCCGCAAGAATGTGCGCAATGTGTCGCTTCTTGACAATCTGGCTCGCTTTGTGGCTGACAACAGTGGGAAGGTCTTTTCTGCCAACAGTATATCCAAATACCTAAAGGGCAGTGCTATGGCCGTGAGCGCAAATACGGTGGGAGAGTATATGGATGCCTTGTGCGATACCTATATGATAGACCGTGTGAAACGCTACGACATCAAGGGAAAGAGCGTTTTTGAGCAGCAGGACAAGTACTATTTTGAGGATTTGGGCCTGCGTAACTACCTGTGTCGCGACAAGCGCAGCCTGGATATGGAGAAGGTGCTGGAAGGAGCCGTCTATCTAAAGCTCAAACGCAGCGGCTATGATGTATATGTGGGACAACTGAATGGAAAAGAGATTGACTTTGTGGCTCGTCGGGGCGACGAGTTGATCTATGTTCAGGTGGCCTTGCAGGTGAGCGGCGAAGAAACTTACGAGCGTGAGTTTGGCAACCTGAAACTGATTAAGGACAATTATCCTAAGTATGTGGTTACCATGGACCCGAATGTGGGATTGATTCACGACTCAGGTATAGTGGCCTGTTCCGCCAGACAGTTCCTTTTAAACTCTTGATTTTTGAACATTATGCATAATAATATTGCAGTCGGAGCCGGACTGATAAGCCTTGATGTATTGATTTGGGATGGAAAACTAATCCCTGTGGGCTATTATGTGGGTGGCACTTGTGGAAACGTGATGATGATTCTTGCCCACATGGGATGGGAATCCTATCCTATTGCACGTCTGGATGAGACTAAAGATGCTCAGAGGATTAAGGAAGATATGCTTAATCACAATGTGCACATTGACTTTGTATCTACAGGTGACGGTAAGACTCCGGTCATTGTACAACGTAACTTTATTAATAAAGACGGGGTTCCTACCCATAAGTTCGAATCTCGAAACAACATTGGCAGGTTCTATCTTGATTTTAAATCATTGACACTGAAACAAGCCAATGAGGTTATTGATAAGATAGACTTTGTCCCCAAGGTGTTCTTCTATGATCGCGTATCTCCTGCTATCTTGAAACTGGCATCTGTTTTCAAAGAGAAAGGATCTATTATCTTCTTCGAGCCTTCCAGTAGAGGTGGTAATGTCAAGATGTTCAACAAGTGCGTTGAGGTTTCTGATATAGTCAAGTTCTCTGACCAACGAATAAAGGATGCCCATCAGTTTGACGACTTAAAAGACAAACTGTTTATTCAAACGCAGGGAGCAAATGGCTTGAGCTTCCGCCTTAATTCTGTGTGGATTCATCTGGAGCCATTTATGAATGACAATGTCGTTGATACGGCTGGCGCAGGAGACTGGACGGCGGCTGCGTTAATTAACGAATTGTATAAAGATAAAGAAGTCAAAGAGATCAAGTGTCTCACGTTGGCTGGCTTAAAAGCTGCTTTGAACCAGGCGCAGAAAGTGGGCGCAAAAAGTTGTTCCTACGAAGGTGCTCGCGGAATGATGCAAGAAAAATAGCCTCTAGCCATACTCTAGGCTCGCTCTAAGCATACTCTAAGCTGCTTCTAGCCATACTCTAGGCTCGCTCCAGGCTTACTCAATGAGTATGGGTAGAGTATGGTTGAGGGGATAGTGAGGTGAAGATCAATTAAGTCAAACGGAAAAAAGAATAAATACAAGATATGGTTTGGACATACATTATTATCGCAGTGCTGCTGCTGGCAGCGGAGTTGCTGTACTTTAAGATTGCAGACAAGTTTAACATCATTGACAAGCCCAACGAGCGGAGTTCGCACAGCACAATTGTGCTGCGCGGCGGAGGAATCATCTTCACGTTGAGTATGATTGTGTGGGCGGTGCTGATGATGGTACAAGGGCGGGACATTATGCCGTACCTGCCATTTCTGTGTGGTCTGGTGCTAATCGCGGGAATCAGTTTCGTGGATGATATCCACTCGCTGCCGGACTCGCTGCGTATGGTGGTGCAGATGGTTTCTACTTTGCTGATGTTCTGGTCTGTGGGCTTGTTCGGGCTTGAACTGAGCTGGTGGTGGATCGCATTGATTGTAATCGTTGCACTTTTCTTCTGCGTGGGGGCGACGAACTTCATCAATTTCATGGATGGGATCAATGGCATCACGGCGGCGTATGCGCTGGCGATGCTGGCACCAATTGCGTTGGTGAATAGATCCTTCGCTTCGTTCAGGATGACAGAAGGCTTCATTGAGCCGTCGTACCTGATTGTAGCCATCATCGGCATAATGGTTTTCAGCATCTTCAACTTCCGGCCGAAAGGAAAGGCGAAGTGCTTCGCGGGCGACGTGGGGAGCATTGGCATTGCGTTTATCATCCTCTTTGCGCTGGGCAGGCTGATGCTGGCAACGAAAGACGTAACATGGATTGTCTTCTTCCTGGTATATGGAATTGACGGCACTCTCACCATCATCCACCGCATTATGCTGCACGAGAACCTGGGACAGGCGCACCGAAAGCACGCTTACCAGCTTATGGCAAACGAATTGGGGATGAGCCACGTGGTGGTGAGCCTGTTATATATGGCCATTCAGCTTGTGGTGTCGTTGGGCTTTATTTACCTGTGTCCGAATACATTGCTGGCGCACTGGATATATCTTATTAGCGCAGCCGTGGTACTGGCCTTGGCGTATGTGCTATTTATGAAGAAGTACTATCATTTGCACGAGGAATACCTTAAATCATTGGGAAAATGACAGAAAAGATTACACAAGCATTACTAGATAACCTTACCGGACAGGCCAAGGCCTCGCCCAGGCTGCGGATGAACCTGGATCTTCGGAATTCACCCGAAGACAAAAGCCAGCGGATGCTAAACGCTATTGAGCCGGGTTCACCGCTGCCCATCCATCGGCATAGACATACTTCTGAAACAGTAGTGTGTTTGAGAGGCAGGCTTGTTTGGGAGTTCTATGACGAGCTGGAAAGGATATGCACTGAAAGGATTGAGCTTTCGCCCAATGGGCAAGTGGTGGCTTTGAATATTCCGGCTGGTCAGTGGCATACGGTGAGGGCTTTGGAGTCTGGTTCCGTGATTCTGGAGATGAAGGAGGGGGCGTATGAGCCTATTGGACCGGAAGATATACTGACTCTATGACACAGGATGAACGCTGGCTCCAACAATGGCAAACCGTCATGGACTTTATGGAAGCTAAAAAAAGGCGGTGCTGCCGCTTTTGCGGCTGCACGGCCTTTGTGGGGAGCGAAAGGCTCTGTGGCGCGTTAGCGACACTGTGCCTGAAGCGGTGGTGGATTTTTTATGCTTAGCGTTACTTGGTTGCCTCTGCTGATAGATTTTCTGATTCGCTCATAGAGTGGATCAAAAGTGGTCTTGGGGTGTAGCAAACTGTTAAGACAGTTGTACTGACCTACACAAATGCTCCCATCAAGCCTGTCGTGAACGCCATTCCCTGGCTTTAGCATCGGACACCAGCAAGGAAGGGTGTTGTTAGTGCAGACAAACGGCAGTTTCTTGCTTCTTCACTTAAAAAGGGTCTTGCAAAGAATCTTTGATACCTATTAGCATCGAAGGGCTTTGGTACTTCGACAGGCTCAGCAACCGGGTTCAGGGACACCACTAAGTTGTTCTCATCAGCCAGCCACTTACAGGCTTCAAGAAAGTTCTTGTTGAGATACTGCATGACAAGATCTATGGTGCCACCACGAGCATCGCATACGAAGCAACGGTAGCGGTTGCGGCCACGATGAAACGTGAGGCTTGGATGCTTGTCAGCATGGAACGGGCACAGAGCATTATGGTGGCTCACTTGGAGCCCCAGGGCCTCAGCAACCTGCTCAATAGGCAGGTCCTGAAGCTTTTGAATGTCAAAACGGTCAAGCATACTAGATCAATTTTAGATACTGGAACTTCTCTTTCTCCTGAATCCAGTGGTTGGCTTTCCACTGGGAGACGAGGATGCGGTCGGGGGTGGCTACCTGGGCCTCCTGGATAAGGGCTCGGAGCTGGTCACGACTGAATTCACGGGGCAGGCGGTCAATGAGTTTGGGACGGCCGGTGTCGGCAGTGAGGTCCATACGACGGGCCTGAAGGTCTTCGAAGGTTTTGCCCCAACGGGAAAGGAGCATCCTTAGAATGTAGTCGGCAAAGAAATTGTAGATTTTACGACAACGCCTCTGAGCCTGCTGCTTATCATCTGATTCAAGGCAATAGAGATAGTAGCACAGGGCCATTATTCTGTAAGCACTCACTGAGGAGCGTTTGCGGAAGACATCGAGAGCGGAGGAGCCGGTTTGCAGGGCTTCCTTACCTTTCTGCTGGCACCAGCGACGGACATCACGCTCTATCCAAGAGGTGTCCAGCAGCATCTCGGGACGGAGGGCTCCTTCGGGGGTGTAGGTGTCTGCCATCAGGCGGTCCAGCATCGTGTTGATGGACTGGATCTGCTCTGGGGTGTAGGGCTTGAACATAGCGCCATCTGCACCAATCTGGTCTTCCAACTGGCAGAGTACGGTACGGGTGATGTTGCCACCCTCCACGGCTTTCTTGTCCATATAGTCATCCAGTGCGGATGGGGTGGCACAGAACATTGAGCAGATGTTGATATCCACAATGGCAGAGTAGGAGTTGTCGGAGGCGAAGTCCATACCGAAACGGCTGCCAAAATCATAGGCGGTACGCATAATGGTGCGCAGGTTGCTGTAGCCTTGCTTACCGGCATCGGTCACCTGGGCCAGCTCCTCGGCAAACATCCAGAAGGTGAGCACATCGCCCAGGTTGCGCTCGTAAAAGTCAGCACGCTTTACCAAGACGGTCTTGGAGATGGTGGCGGGTATGACACGGATAGTGGTCTTGGGCTCGTCCTCCATCTTCTCGTTCTGGCCACGGTTGCGCCTGCGCTCACGATACTTCTGCTCCAGCCGGCGTTGCTCCTGGTCGTGGGCCTTGAGGGTATGGTCCATCAGCAGGTGCTCAATATCTGCGGCAAACTGTTTACCGCTACTCTGTGGAGCCTCTATGATAACCTGCAGGAGCAGGGCACTCTGGCGCTGGCCATCGTAATAATAATTGAGGCGCACACGGGTAGCCAGGGCGCACAGGGGTGCCAGGCAGGCTACAAAGCTGGGGAGCTTGCGGTTGGCGGGTGCGTTCATTACCACCTCCCTTATGATTGGGGGCAAGTCTTTGTCCCGCAAGGGGAGCTGAACCGGAGCTAAGTCCGGTTCAGGCTGGGTTGGGGTTGTAAACAATTCCTGCTGCATAGTTAGTCAATGATTGAAAAAGCAGTGAGCAACTCGGAATAGACGCGGAAGGCAAACTCGTTGCGGTCAGTGATGGCACTGGCATTGATGGTTCGCAGATGAACTTGATATTTGCCGTTCTGCATGTGGACCAGGCTGCAGTACTGGCCATCGAACAGCTTCGGATTGCGTTGGCAGCTTTTTCGCTGGCAGCTCTCCTCGAAGATGAAATGGTCTTCGCCATCGCGCGTGAGTACGCCATTGTAACACTGGCCCTCCACAAGGTGGGCATCGGTTTGCATGACCGTCTTGAGGTCAACGCAGAGGTTTGTGTTTTTTTGCATAATGTTAAAGGGTTGAGGGGTTAGAAAATTTTGATGGGGTGTCCAGTTCATGGATGAAGTCTATGAACGGTCGTAACGTTGAAGAGGGGCGGGCAAAGAGCTCGTTGGAATAGCTTGGCTCAAAGGCATCAGTCCAAGGAACCCATCGACTGATGGTCACCTTATACTGACGGAGGCAAGGTTAGAGTGACTACGCACAATGATGATGGCTCAATCATAGAAGATGTGGTGTTGAGTCAAGAGAGTGGTAACTATGGGGTTGGCATCCCTAAGAATGTGTGGCATAAGTTGGAGTCGTTAGAGTCAGGGAGTGTTATCTTTGAATGTAAGGAAGGGCCGTTTGTGCCTCACGATGCCGAGGGCATCTTGAAAGTTTAGAGTTGAGGGTGTAGAGTTTAGAGACAGTTCAAAGTTGAGAGTATGAAGTACCTAAAAGCTTTGTGGCAGTTTTGCTCATACCTCTTTTGGCCACAATGGGGAAAATATAAAGAGTAAATCAATGGAAAAGTATCAATATCATATTTTTAGCCCGTATAGGGTTTGCCCATTGGGGGCACACGTTGATCACCAGCATGGATTGGTGACGGGATTTGCGATAGACAAAGGAGTGGACTTATGGTTTAATGTGAACGGAAGTTCACAAATTGACAATGGAGAATTGACAATTGACAATTATCCGGAGAATCATGTGCATCTAGAGTCGAGAACCTTTGAAGGAATTGTTGATTTTGAGATTGATAAGCCATCTCAAGTTCGTGAGCACCATTGGGGTGATTATGCTCGTGGTGCGAAGTATGCGCTGCGGAAGCGATTTGAGCTGAAGCGGGGTGTCACAGGTGTGATACAGGGTAGTTTGCCTGTGGGGGGATTGTCGTCATCTGCAGCAGTGCTCATTGCCTACGTAATGGCGTTTGCTAAGGCGAATGACATTACACTCCAACCGTTTGAGGTGGTGAAGATTGCTTCGGAGGCAGAACGTGAGTACATCGGACTGAATAATGGTCTGCTTGACCAGGCTTGTATTGCATTGGGGAAGAAGGACGGTCTTTTGTTTTTAGATTGTGATTCGAATGATTGGCGCATCATCAAGCGTAATCCTGAGATGCCAGAGTTTGAAATTGGTATTTTCTTTTCGGGCTTGACTCGTTCGCTGGTGAACTCAGACTATAACCTTCGTGTGTACGAATGCAAGACAGCTGCATGGAATATGCTTGCCTATACGGACCAGCCACTGAAGACGTTTGATAAGACATTCCTTCGCGATATTCCCAAGGCAACATTTGATAAGACGCGTATTGCTATGCCTGCGAGGTTTGCTCGTCGTGCAGAGCATTTCTATAGTGAGTACCGCCGTGTGCGTCAGGGTGTGACCGCTTGGGAAACAGGCAATATGAAATTATTCGGCAAGTTGTCGTTTGACTCCTGCGAGAGTAGTATCCACAACTATGAGTGTGGTAGTCCTGAGCTCATAGCTATCTATGAGATAATGCGCCAGTTACCTGGAGTGTATGGTGGTCGCTTCTCTGGTGCAGGTTTCAAGGGTGCTTGTATCGCACTCGTAGATCCTGCATATAAGGAACAGATAGAGAAGGAGTTGACGGAGAAGTATTTGGAGCAGTTCCCTGAATACGAAAAGACATTCCAAGTTTTCTGGGTGAAACCAGATGATGGAGCAAGATTTGTATAAGGTATGAAAAATATAGTAATTGCAGCCGGATATGCAACGAGGTTAGGGGAGTTGACAAAGAACTTCCCTAAGCCATTATTAAAGATAGGCGAGAATACAATCTTGGGAAGAATGCTGGATGATATCGACAGGATTCCTGAGATAGATGAGCATATTATTATTACCAATCATAAGTTCGCTGGTATCTTCGAAGACTGGAAGAAGGATTTGCACTATAGCAAGCCAATTACCATTGTGGATGATGGCACAGAAACCAACGAGACTCGTCTTGGAGCTGTGTGCGACTTGCTGTTTGCGATGGATAAGCTCCACATCGATGATGATTTGTTGGTAGTGGCAGCGGATAATCTGCTGTTTTTCTCATTCCAGGAGTTTGTGGACTTTGCAAAAGAGAAACAAACGAGTTGTATCATGTGTCATGAGCAGCCTTCGATTGAGAAACTTCAGCGTACAGGTGTGGTAGAGTTGGATGCTCAGAATAAGGTGCTGGGTATGGAAGAGAAACCTCAGGAGCCAAAGAGCCATTGGGCTGTACCACCTTTCTATATCTATCTGAAGAAAGACCTCGACTTGGTACGGCATTCGGTGGAGAATGGCTGTGGTAAGGATGCACCTGGCAATCTGGCGCACTATATGGTAGAACACACCACTATGCACGCTTGGCCCATGAGTGCCGGGCGTTTTGATATTGGCAGCCTCGATACATATTACGAGGCCGTTGAGAAATATGGTAAGTAACGAAAACTCGAATCTAACGAATAAAAATTTATTATATGATGAAAATTGCAGTAGCAGGAACAGGTTATGTTGGCATGAGTATAGCAACACTGCTTGCTCAGCATAATCACGTAACAGCTGTTGACGTGATACCTGAGAAGGTAGAGAAAATCAACAAAAAGATCTCGCCTATTCAGGATGAGTATATTGAGAAGTATTTGAAAGAGAAGGAGCTTGACTTGACGGCAACACTGGATGGTAAGGCAGCCTATAAGGATGCGGACTATGTGGTGATTGCGGCTCCGACGAATTATGACCCACAGAAGAATTTCTTTGATACGCATCATATTGAGGATGTGATTGACTTGGTGTTGAGTGTGAATCCCGATGCAGTGATGGTGATTAAGAGTACCATCCCAGTGGGTTATTGCCGTTCATTATATGTGAAGTACGCGCTGAAGTTTTTGACTGATCCAGAGTTGAAGGGAAAGAAGTTTAACCTGTTGTTCTCGCCGGAGTTTTTGAGGGAGAGCAAGGCGCTGTATGACAACCTGTATCCCTCTCGTATCATCGTTGGCTATCCTAAGATACTGCCTGCTGACAGGAACAGAAAATGGGATGAGGAGAATGCTGCTATTACTGCGATAGGTAATCCTGAGGCAGAAGAGAAGGCGAAGACGTTTGCCGGACTGCTACAGGAAGGTGCCATCAAAGAGAATATCGACACCATGTTTATGGGTATGACTGAGGCAGAGGCCGTCAAACTGTTTGCCAATACCTATCTGGCTTTGCGCGTGAGCTATTTCAATGAGCTGGATACCTATGCAGAGGTGAAGGGCCTCGATAGTCAGGCTATCATTTCGGGTGTAGGTCTGGATCCTCGTATCGGTACACACTATAATAATCCTTCATTTGGATATGGTGGTTACTGTCTGCCTAAGGACACCAAGCAGTTGTTGGCCAACTATGCGGATGTGCCTCAGAATATGATGACAGCTATCGTGGAGAGTAACCGTACGCGTAAGGACTTTATCGCTGACGAGGTGTTGCGCAAGGCGGGCTATTATACGGCCAATAGTGACTGGAACGAGAGTGCGGAGAAGGATGTGACCATCGGTGTGTTCCGATTGACGATGAAATCTAACTCAGATAATTTCCGTCAGAGTGCTATCCAGGGCATCATGAAGCGTGTGAAGGCGAAGGGTGCCAATATCATCATCTATGAGCCGACGCTGAAGGATGGAGAGACTTTCTTCGGATCTCGTGTCGTGAATAACCTCGATGAGTTTAAGAAGCAGAGTGATGCGATTATTGCCAATCGCTACGACGAGGCACTGGATGATGTGCAGGAGAAGGTTTATACCAGAGATATTTTCAAGAGAGACTAGAATATGAAGACGATATTAGTTACGGGAAGTGCTGGATTTATTGGTTCGAATCTGGTCCTACGTCTCTTTAAAGAGATGCAGGAAGGAACTATTGTGGGACTGGATAATCTGAATGATTATTATGATCCGACACTGAAAGATTATCGCCTCAGTGAGATTGAGAAGGCTAAACCAGCGGGAATTGAATATGAGTTCGTCAAGGGTGATTTAGCTGACAAGGCGTTGATTGATGGCTTGTTTGAGAAGTACCACTTTGATGTGGTGGTGAACCTAGCTGCTCAGGCAGGTGTACGTTATAGTATCACCAATCCTGATGCCTATATCCAGAGCAATATGATAGGCTTCTATAACATCTTAGAGGCTTGTAGACATTATCCTGTAGAGCATTTGGTATATGCTTCATCAAGCTCTGTTTATGGTGGCAACAAGAAGGTGCCATTCTCAACAGATGACCGTGTTGATAATCCTGTCTCGCTGTATGCAGCTACAAAGAAGAGCAACGAGCTGTTTGCTCACTGTTATTCTAAGTTGTATGACATTCCCACAACAGGCCTTCGCTTCTTTACGGTATATGGCCCTGCCGGTCGCCCTGATATGGCATACTTCGGCTTTACTAACAAGTTGCTGAAGGGCGAAACCATCCAGATATTCAACTATGGCAACTGTCGTCGTGACTTCACTTACGTCGATGACATTGTAGAGGGCGTGTATCGTGTGATGCAGAAAGCTCCAGAGCGCAAGAAGGGTGAAGATGGCCTGCCCATCCCACCATACGCAATTTATAACATCGGTGGCGGTCAGCCCGAGAACCTGTTAGATTTCGTGAACATCCTGCAAGAAGAACTGGTTCGTGCCGGTGTCCTTCCCGCAGATTTCGACTTCGAGGCCCACAAGCAACTCGTCCCCATGCAGCCTGGTGATGTCCCAACCACCTATGCTGATGCCACAGCCCTTGAACGTGACTTCGGGTTTACACCCAAGATAACGTTGAGAGAAGGATTGAGGAAATTTGCGGAGTGGTACGCATCCTTTTATATGTCAAAGGACTAAGGTCAAATGTCAAAGGCGAATTGTTGATTCCCTTAAGTGATACACAGACAAGTCGGTCATGGAACTATTGGTTTGAGAGAGCAACTTCCAATAGTGATATGGCCGCTTGTCGGTTTTTAGAAATGGCTATCAGATGAACTACAGCGATTTGTCATCCAAACTAACGCAAGTCATAGAGCAGATTCCAAAGGATGTGCTTTATGACTTTTGTTGTTCTTATGCGCAGGAGCATGAAGAGCTGGCCATGGCTTTGGTCAATGAGTTTTGGAGGCCAGAGAAGGATGACTATCGCTCGATGGTGCAGCAATGCCTAATGCATCCAACGCCAGCAGGTATCAAGAATGGTGATGGGTATGACTGGGGTGCTATCGCAGTAGATCTTTCTCGGATGATGAATCTTGCGGATGAGAAGGTGAAAGAAGGTAGTCTGCTGGATGCTGCTGAGATTGCCCGATATGTGATGACACTGACTTGTGCTGAATATGAGGCTGACCATCCGTATGGAGAACAATACGGTGAGATTTGGGCACTACGTCGTGAAGGCCTTCGTGACGTGATGGCCAAGGCAAAGGCTATGCTTGTCGACCTGCTTGTTACGGGAGAGGACATCGATGATGACTCCCAGAGAGGTTTAATGAAAGAGATTGTTGCTGAATGCAAGCCCTTCAAGAAAACCCATATCTGCAGAATGGATGAGTTTCTGGAGGATGCGCAGGCGAAGGTGCTGTCACCGAAGCGATATATCGCGTGGCTTCAGAAGAAAGTGGATAACACACGAGGTGGCTTCTTCCGCAAGCCGTATCTGGAGAAGATGGTTAGGTTCCTGGATAAGATGGGTAAACGGGATGATGCTATCGCTGCAATGGAAGCCAATAAAGACAAGGACGATGAACTGAGACTGCTCTATGTGGATATGCTGACGGAGTGGAAGATGTATGACGAAGCTCTCAAAGTGGCTGATGTGGTGGATAGTGCACGTTCATATATCTATAGCTATCCGAAGAAGATTCTTGCGATTCTTGATCTGATAAACGATCGTGATAAGACCATTGAGGTATGTAAGGATCAATTTAAGAAGACTGACAGGAAGTTGGTGTACTACGACAGACTCCAAAAGGAAATGACGAAGGAGGAATGGGATGCTTTCATTGATGATACTATCCGTGATGCAGATGAGGTGTTTGTGCATGACTACGATGATGTGGAGGCACAGATCTATATGAAGCGGAAGATGTATGACCACCTGGTGAAGTTCTGCATGCATACCTCATATAATGCAGAGGAGAATCTGGAGAAATATGCCAAGTATATGTCAGAGACTGACCAAAGGCTGGTCGCTCAGGATATTGTTGAGCGCATGAAACGACGTGCACCAGAATGCAAGAGAGGTGATGACTATGACCATTTCGCTGGTTGGATAAGGAGGCTTTACAACTCTTCTCCTGAGTGTGAAAAGATAGCGAGAGAGGTAGCGGAGGATATATTGAAGGAGAATCCGAATAAGGCGTTTAGGAGGTTGTTTGAGAGAATTCTTGGCCCTGCGGAAAACTGTAGGAAATAGTGATGAGGAACGATGACACAGGAAGAACGATGGATGAGGAGATATAAGGAAGTGGTTAGTTTCATTGAGACTAATCACAGGAATCCGTCTAAATATGTTGGGTCGGAAAGAGAGCTTGTCAATTGGACGAAACAGCAACGGAAGTTGATGAATGCAGGTGAACTGAAAGAACCAAGGGTTGGGATGTTCAAGGAACTGATGGAGTTGAGTGAGACATACAAAAGGAAAAATCAATACGAGTGAAGAATATGGCTGAGGAGAAGTATTATTGCTACATCTGTGGTGATGAGATAACAGATAAAAACCGTACCGACGAGCACATTATTCTGAATGCTTTGGGAGGGCATCTGCACTCATATACGGTGATATGCAAGGGCTGCAACACTAAAATGGGTGAGACTGCTGATGCTAAATTAGCAGAGGATTTGTCGTTCTACACAGACTTCCTGGGTGTGAAGAAGAACCGCCAACATGACCATAATCAGATAATGACGGATAATGAAGGACACGAGATAGTGGTGGATGGTGGCGGTCGTAACTTGACCTTACGGAGACCATACGTTGAAAACAAAGAGAAGGACGGTGTAAGGGAAATTAAAATGGCTGTTAGGAATAAGAAGGAACTGGAGGGTTTCCTGAATGGAATGGTGAAACGTAAGGAACTTACACAAGCTCAGGCTGATGAAATATTGGCAAAAGCGAAAGTAACTGAGCACCATTCACCGCTAAAAACGAGGACAGTCATCTCTGAAGAGGCTTTCCCTAGTATCATCAAGTCGGCGGTCAACTATTATGTGGATCAGACTCATGATATTAAAACCGTGAAACCGCTTGTACCCTATATTGAGGGCAAAGGGGATTGCAAGGATGTGCTTTACCTACACCATTTCAAGACCTTGCCATATCCGGAGGCTAAAGGATTGGTGACTCACATGATTCATATAGAGGGTTCTGCCAAGACGGGACTGCTCTATGCCATGATGGAGTATTACAGCATCTATGTGTATATGGTGGTGATAGACCGGAATTATAATGGTCAGGACATCAATATGACGTACACCTACGATGTAGTGGCGGGTCAGGAAGTGGATAGAAGGTTTACGCTACCACTGACGATGAAGGATTTGGAGGATTTCAGAAACCAGCATCACGAAGAATATGTGAAGTATTTGCCTTACATCCAGAAAAGGTCAGATGCCGTGATGGCTGTTTGGGATGAGAAATTGCTACATGAAGAATTATATGAGGTGATAGATAAGGCTTTCGGCAAGTTTCCTGAAGGCTGTGTGATGACTCCTGATAAGATGGCCGTAGTACAGAGGGACATCATGGAGTATATCGAGAAGAAGATAGAAAGGTCGTTTGACGTGAAAGAGAAAAAGAAGAAATAGAATAATGAATCCGCAATATCGCATATTCTACTCTTGGCAATCTGATAATAAGAAGGCAAAGAAAGCCTTAAGGAATGCCTTAGAAGCTGTTGTAGAGCAGCTGAAGGGAGAAGGTATGTCTGTTGATATAGTAGAAGGCGGTGGCGGTGAACAGTTTATCAGTATAGAGGATGCGGTAAGACTGAGAATACGCAGATGCGACATCTTTGTTGGAGATGTAACACCAGTTGGTAATGTTGCAATGAAAGGGAAATTACTTCCCAATGCCAACGTGATGTATGAATTGGGTATTGCATCTGAAGCAATGACAGCTGAACGGGTGTTGGCAGTAGCCATGAAAGGCGATTGGAAACCGGAAGATATGCCATTTGATTTCAGGCAATACTCAATGCTGATGTATGATGAAAATGGAGAGAAAGGCCTGAAGAAAGTTATACAAGAAAGAATCTACACCGTTATAGAACATTCGCGGAAGGTAAACGATCGTTTCTTCTCGAACCGTCTTCTGACAAAAAATGAGAAGACACAGAAATATATGCCCAACACCTATCTTGAGTTCCGCGAGGCGAAGGAGATGGCGAGATGTTTTGTTGCCCCTTTGAAAATGTATCGCTATTTGTATGAACAGATAGCAAGGTTGGATTTTACGATGCTGAATAGAAGACGACGTAAAAATGGGAAGCAGTTTAATTTCCAAATGGATGTTAGTCGTTGGGATATTCAGAATAAAGCCGTGGATATTGATACGCTAAGGATAAAGATTGAGGAATTAAGAAACTATCTTACCGAGAATTGGACGAAGCTGGATAAAGACGGAAATTGGGGCTGGCGATCAAGTCTTAAAATAAAGTATTTAGCGGAAAAAGTAGAAGTGCTCAATCAACAACTAATGGTTGTGACTTCTGGTGCCGGACAAGGAAAAACAAACTTTGTTTGTGACCTGGTGAAAAATGTCTTACAACCAGATGGAATACCATACATGTTTGTCAATGCCTATGAACTTGCCCCTGAGAATATTGCGTCGAGTATCGCTCAAGAGTTTAATTTCATAGGTGATGGTTCACTGGAGAATGTTATACTAAAAGCAGAAGAGTATTGCAAGCAGCAATTACAATACTTTATCATTGTTATAGATGGTCTGAATGAGCAACCTGTTTTACGACCCTTCAAGAATAATTTGCTGAGAGTTCTTAATGCCATTCAAGGTTATAAGCATGTTAAGGTGCTAATGACATGCCGTGAAGAGTTTTACAAAAATAACCTTGGAACGCTGAAAAATACATTTGACAACAATCTGGTTGAGTTGAACCTTTCATTCAGAAGAGGACGTCAAGAGCTGGAAGAACGTGAATGGGATTGCCTCATGGAACGTTATGCCAAGCATTTTAACGTACACGGTGCATTGACACCTTATGTAAACTATGAAATCAGGAAGAGTGGTTCTCTGTTGCTGCTGAGGATATTCTTTGAGACCAATGCTGGCCAAGATGTTTCTGAATTGTACAACCTTGATTATGTTGAGCTTTATGATAAGTATTTCCAGATGCAGTGTGCAAAGATACAGGAGGGTATAGAGGAAGTCACACGGGAAGCAGTGGCAAAGAACTTAGTAGAGGACATATTTGACCATCTCTTTAGATGGATGGTGGATACTAATCAGTTCAGAAATCTTCCGCTACATGAAGTGGTAGAAATGCTACCACCAAAAGAAAAAGGTTGTTTTAACCAATTTATGAATACCAATCTCGTTTTACAGTATGATTATCCTGAAAACGAGTTTGGGACGCAAGAGGTTATTAACTTTACCTTTGAAGAGATTCGTGATTATCTACTATCGAAGTATCTGATTGAAAAAGTCTATGAGGAATCACCAGAAATATTTATGAATCTGGTTGAGAATTATACTAAAACGGACAATAATTTGGGTGAAGGTGTAAGACGATTCCTTTTTCTTTATGCAAAGAACAATGGAAAAAAAGAGGTCTACGAATCGCTCCACAAATTTGATTGGTTTGAAAAGACTTTTATACGATACATACTAAATGTGAAGGATGACAGTGTGGTTAAGGATGATTTGGATGGTGTGAAGCAAGTAATAGTAAGTTATCCCAAAGCAATAGTAAAGAGAATTTGCTACCAACATTGGAATCCCGAGCATTTTAAGAAACTGAACATACATACTTTCTTTGAGGTCATTGATGCTCTATCTCAAGATGAGAAAGAAAAGTTGATAGATACCGTATGGTCTGATAAGATTGAAGGACCGTATCATCCTGCTGTGGAATCAGATAGAAAACGCACGGCAAGAATATTACAAGGGGCAATTGAGAGAAGGGAACAAGCAGGTCAAAATGGTGTTGAAGAACTGAAGAAGCTTCAGAGTTATTTGCTTAAGCCTGGGAAAACTGTTAGGGCATTACAAGAGAGTGCTGATGATCCACAGTATGTGGCCAGTGGATATGAATTCTGCCGTTATTTGATGATGGTGCACCAGGGCAAACGAGAAGAGTTTATGGAGAAGGCTGGTGTCGGTGATGGTTTTTCCGCCCAAATGATGGGCGACATCTATGATGCTATTTTTGTGGAGTCTATGGATGTGAAGTATAATTATGAGACATATTTCAAGAATGAATATGAGAATCTGGGCCAATATGTCTCTCTGAACTACAGTTTGCCCATGGAAAGTGTAAAGGCTTTCGTAGATGCAGCTAATGATAAAGAACATCGTGTCATTGATTTCTCGTCTATTGACTACGGAAATGACGCGGTGGATAATTTTGTGTTCCAGAGCGAGTTATTCGAACGGTTCTATAACTGGTTAAATTGGCGTTGATATGAAGATTAAGACAGACTTTGTTACAAATAGTTCCTCGACCTGTTTTGTGGTGATGAGGAAAGGAGAAATACTGTTGGAAGACTTTATCAGAGCCGTTGGTATTACTAAGGACTCAAAGTTCTATGACATATATGTTAAGTTGTTTGAGCTGTGCAATAGGCGGTTAGAAAAGTATTACGACGATATGCCCGGCATATATTTTACTTCTGAAAACAAGAAAAGGATTAAAAAAGCTTTGAAAGAGGGGTATGATGTATATGTTGGTGAGCTTCATAGCGATGAGGATTCCGTGGAGATTTACTTCTGCTGTTCGCAATTCCTGATTAAGGGCGATAACTTTATCATTGATGGTACAACCGATGTGTGGTGATTTGATAGTTAGAGAACATTCTTCCCAGCATTATAGAACTTTGTTTAACAGACGAACAGGGTTCTTTGTGCGCAAAGAAGAGGATGGTTATCTTGAACCCACATGGGCAATGGACGGGCCGGAGCTTATAGATCTTTCAATCACTAACTATTGTGAAAGAGGGTGTGCTTTCTGCTACCGTGATACATCTAAAGGCAATGCGCTATTTATGAGCGTTGAAGATGTGGAAAAGGTGGCTACTCAAGCAGAGACTTGTGGAACAATGCAGATTGCATTGGGCGGAGGAAATCCCAATCAACACCCGCAGTTTGTTGAGATTTTGAGAGCTATTCGCGAGCGAGGGATCGTGCCCTCATATACCACAAATGGCGACGGACTGAATGATAAAGTGCTAAAAGCAACGGCTACTTATTGCGGTGCAATGGCCATTAGCGTTTACCCTCCGTATGATGAGGAGCGGTATGAGAAATTGCTGGCACATATTAAAGAATATGGAATCACTGTGAACCTCCATGCTATCATTAAGAAAGACACTCTTGATATGTGGACGCGATGGCTGAAAACACCTCCGTCATTCTTCAAGTACGTGAACGCTGTTATATTCCTGAACTATAAACCAGTTCGTGGAAATGAGTGTGCAGTTGATAAAGTTAAGGTAAAGAGTCTCTTTGAGACCGTGAATCAATGCCAGAGTGTGAGAATTGGTTTCGATAGTTGCAATATATCAGGGATTGTACGATGGTTGGATACACCAGTTTGTATGATTGAACCTTGTGAGGCTGCACGGTTCTCTGCGTTTGTGAGTGAAGATATGAAGATGTATCCATGCTCGTTTATGGCTGGAAAAGGATATTGCGGTGATTTGAGAAAGAATACCTTGCTTGAGATATGGCAGGAGAATGAGTACTTCAAGCGGTTTAGAAGTGATGATGCTCCCGAACATTGCGTAGGGTGTGGCCATTATAAGGAATGTAGAGGGGGATGCAGATTGTTTGAGAAGATTAATTTCTGTTGAGTTATACGTGTGATATGATTAATTATTCCGATAAGAGAAGGATCGTTTGGCTAAACAACAATTTGTTTTTCACAATGCTTATCATTGTGCTGACATTATTCTTGGGCAATCTCTGTCTGATTTTTTTGCCTTATAGCAAAGAGGCAAGAGGAACTTTTGGTGATCAATTTGGTGCAGTGAACGCATTGTTTTCAGGCTTGGCTTTCGCAGGACTCATATATACTATTATCTTGCAAAGACATGATTTGAAATTGCAAAGAAGGGATTTACATTATCAGAGGAGAGACCTGGAGCTTAACAGGAAAGAGCTGGCGCTTAACAGAAAGGAACTAGAGCTGACCAGAATGGAACTGGAACTAACCAGACAGGAGATGGAAGAACAGACCGCAGAGTTTGAAAAACAAAACGAGACTCTGAAAATCCAGCGGTTTGAGAATACTTTTTTTAATATGTTGAGCCAGTTTCAAGAGGTTGTAAATAACCTGAAGGTTTCAAAAGAATTCTATGGTGGAGAAGGTCGGGATTGTTTTGAGAAAACTTATGCGAAGAATGAGCAAATAGAGCAAAGTTTCAATGATTTTGATCACTTAAGTTTGTCTAGCATCATATTACGTGATGGTATAAATGGTTATAAAAGATCGGAAACCCCAAAGTATTTTGACCATTACTTCCGGTTGCTTTATAGAATACTGAAGTTTGTGAATGATTCAAAGGTTATAACAGGTTTTGATGAGAAGTACGAATATACGGCTATGTTGAGGGCGATGTTGTCAAGGTATGAGTTGGTATGGCTTTATTATAATGGTCTATCATATGGGGCACAAAAACTAAAACCATTGATAGAGCGATATGCTATGTTAAATAATCTTCGGCCAGAACTACTAGTTAAAGGAAAACCGAGGGGCTTTGACGAATATAAGGATTCTGCATTTAAGAAAACGTATCCTGATGAGATAATTGATAAGAATGTCCCTTTGTTGGGAGTCGATTAGAGACTGATAATAGATATGATGCAAGACGAAAAGTGGATGGTAAGATATAATGAGGTGATTGGTTTCATTGAGACTAATAAACGGAATCCATCGAAGCATGATGAAGAGGAGAGAGGTGAATACTATACGTGGTTGAAGCATAACAGGAAACAGTTGAATGCAGGAATTTTAAAGTCTGAGAGGGTGGAGAACTTTAGAAAACTTCTGGAAATGACGGAGCAGTATAGGAGGAAGAATCAGTGGGAATAGATGTCTGATGGATGATGTTTGATGTAGTATTATAACAGAATGGATATGGGACAGAATAATGAGATGCCCTCCTGTCAGGAGTATGTGGGATGGGCTGATGTTGAGTCGGTGGAGTACAAGTATCCACCTCGGAATGCGGTGAAGTATGTGCTGCGGATCACGCTTGTGGGGTCATCGCCAAGAGTGTGGCGGGAGATTGCAGTGCCGTCAACCATCAAACTGACATCGCTGGCCTATGTCATCATTCTCGCCATGGGTTGGGAAGAGAGCCATCTGAGTATGTTCAAGAAATGGAGAAAAGAGTATCACGTCTATATGGATGGCGCTGATATGTATGACTATCCGATAGAGGATGCCAGCGACTATGCACTATGCGACTTGCTGGATGCAGACGAGGAAATGACCTTTGTCTACGACTTTGGTGATACTTGGAGGCATACAGTGAAGGTCTTGGAGTGCATGGATTACGGGAAAGAGGAAAAGCAGTATATTCGTTTGCTTGACGGAAAGAATGCCTGCCCACCGAATGATGTAGGTGGCATCCATGGGTATAAGGAGATGCTGAAAGTCATCAAAGAAAATCCAGATAGTGAAGAAGCCTGGGAATATTACACATGGCTTGGTAGCAAGTGGAATGAGAAGTTTTTTCCCGCCATTGATACTGCAATAGCTCTGAATGAGTTGAACTATAAGATGTAAGATGGATGATGTAAGTAGTAAGATGGGAAATCCCCACATCGATTCTGTTGAACGGAACGGCGTGGGGATTTTTCGTGTCTTGAACTTACATCGAAAATGACATCCACCCTCACGGGCAGATGCCATGGCAAAATTATCGTATGAAAAAACTTTTGAGTCTGCCAATACTGACGATGTGCGGATGACCATTACTGGCAGGGCAAGCCTTGCCTGTCTCGAATTTGGCCAACAGCACGGCAATGGTGTCATCACGCTTGGTGATTGTGTCTTCGAGGCTCTTGATGGCCTCCTCCAGTTCTTCGATGGTGGCGATGTCCTGTTCATGACGCTTCTGGGACTTGCTTTTCAGTTTGTCGTACTTCCTGATGAGTTCCTTGTGACGTTTCGTGATGTCACGCAGCTGCTTCAGGCTCTTCTCGTTTTCCTGAAGGAATACATCGTTGAAGAGTGGAATCAGGTCATGACGAAGTTCCTTGACGAACATCCCCAGTACGAGAAAGGTGACAAGGTAGTCCTTCTCAGCTTCCGTTCCAGTTTCATGGAGAGCAAGGTAGTCCTTGTCCTGCTTGCAACGATCTCTGAGAAAGAGAATGGCGTTTTCTCTTCGGTCGAAGAACAATCTCCAGAAGTCCTCGAAGTTCGCAGGATAGCGGCCTTCGGGATCTTCCTTCATCTGGTTGTACACACGGTTGAAATAACCTCTGATGTCATCCATAGATGACTGCCTGCCTACAATTGTAGAATTAATTTTGTTCATACTGTCTTTTTATTAGTTGTTGATATAAGATTCTTAATCACGTAAATCTGGAAGTCCAGGCAGATGGCGTCAAACTCCTTACCCTTGGGCAATCTCCCGTCTTTGGGAATCATGCCGTTGACATGGCGTGTGGGCCAACTCTTCAGTGAAAGCCTGTAGCAAGCGTACTCCTTGTTGAACGGCACGTGGAACTTCTTGCTGAGGATGTAGCTCATGAGGATGGGACGCAGTGCACACTGATACTCCTGGTTCTTGACCGTTATCGGACGGTGCTCGTTCTCCTGCATCTTCACGATACTCGCACGGATCTCATGCGTGTATATCCTGAGCAGGAAACGCTTGTCGAGATACTTGCCGAGGTACATCTTTGACTGGCCTTGATTGCCAAAAAAGACCTTCACTTCCTGGCGTTCAAGTTCCTTGATTCTGTTTTCTTCTTCTATGCTCATAGCTTCTTATCTTGTTAATTATTTGTCTGTAGCTTTAGTCTTCTGCAGCATCCTCTGCCGCCTCATTGTGCATGAGGCGATAGTCGATGTCACCGAAGATGATGACCTTCACCATGTCGTTCAGACGTGAGGCCGTACGTTCCTGATATTTCTCACGAATCTGCTCTGCCGTGAGGTTCGTGGTGATGAATACAGGAAGACCAACATCATAGCGATACTCGATGAGATCTTGGACGGGTGTGGTAATACGTCCCCACTGCATACTCTCGCCCGGCTCCTTACCCATGTCTTGTATGCCGACCCACGTGTACATTCTGAGCACTTCCTCCCAGTTGCGTGCATAGGCCATGATATGCTGGAACATTTTGGCGTCACGCATATACGGATGTTCAGTCTGAACGATATGGTTGTCAATCATGACCGACCAAAACCTGTTGAATGCCCTGTGGAGCGTGGACTTCCCATTACCGGTGGTGCCACATAGCATCACGCTGAAGCGACTGTCCTTCGGATCAGTCAGGAAGAAGGCCAGTTCCTTGATGACACGACGCGTCATCTCCGTGAACATCGGTGCATGGCCGCGGCTCCTTACTTCTGCTGCGTATGCCTCGCACAGAAGCGAATAGACGTATTGCGGCTGCTCACGCACCAGCTTAAAAGCGTTTACTGTATTCCTCTGAACTCGTAGCTGTTGCCTGAGTTCCTCTAATTCTGCCATTGTCCTTATTGTTTGAGATTGGATTGTTGTTCTGACTATTCTCACTAAAACGGCGGTCGTAGAAGCCATCGAGAATTTTTGGAAAGTTTCTTGGCCCCATCATCCAGTCGATGTCCGCCACAAAGCCCTTGTCACCTCCTCCGTTCAGAAAGGAGCTGGCAGCAGCCTTTTTCACGACTTCAATCACCGCATCCTTGCCGTATTCTCTGATACGGGCACGGATATTGCGCTTGCGATGCTCGGCAAGATGATAGCCGCGAATCTTTGGAATCGTCTTGCCGCGCATTGCTGTGTTGAAGAACGAAATAAACTTTTCCCAAGAGATATACTCCTTTTCAACCGCCTCTGGCATGTCAAGTTCCAGCGGAACCTGACATAAAACTTCATCAGAAGTTTTTTCTATTTCTGTTTTTATCTTATTATCTTTATTTGTTTGGTTAACCACTTGGTCAACCATTCTGTTATCCGCACCATCAACCAAACCATCAACCGAGGCACCCATTTTCAGCTGATAACGGTCATAGTTACAGATGGTTATGACAGTAACCTTATCATCAACCGTGCGTGTAACCATTCCGCTATCCTCCAGCTTAACCAGAAATTTGTGGGTAGCCTGGCTGCTGACATGCCATATCTTGGAGAGGTAGGATAGGTTGACTGCCAGTTGTCCCCGATGCAGCATAATCCTGTGATAGCAGAAAGACACCTCGCGGTCATCGTAGTTGGCAGAGAGAATCATCCATACCCATCGCTGGAACAACACAGGATTGCTCCAGATCCAATGGGCTACGATGCCCCTGCTGATACATATAAAACCTTCGGTTGTCATCTTCTTGTTTCTGCTTCAACCAGCCGCTGCATAATCTCTACCTCTGCAAAGGCCTTCTTGATTTCCCCCTTGTTGTAATAGACGTGGCTGTTCTTGGCCTTGCCACGTCGATTCCCCTTGATGACACCACGGTCAACAAGTTCCTGGAATTTCTTATAGGTCCGGGTGTCATCACTCTTACCACCTTTAGAGATGTTGTACTTGAGCCAGCGCTTGATGTCTGACTCTAAAAGGAGTGCTCCCGCAGGCTCCAAAGCGAGAACGGTGGCAAGCTGTGCTGCCTCCATACTTTTTTCTACGATGAAATGAATATCTTCAAAATCTAATTCCATCCTTTGAATTTAAAATTTAAAATGTACTTCTCCTGCCAGCCTCATGAGCGCACTCTTCGGTACGCACGTGAAGCCGGATAATGATTACCTGAAACTCAGTGGATTGCATGACCTGTCACTGAAAAGTCATGCAGTATTTAACAAGTTCTGAAATGGCTAAGGAACGTTGTTGTGGCAGATTATATCGTATCTGTCACAAACTTCCCCGTGTACGTTCTTTCTGTTGTTTGTCCTTAAAACAATCTTTGTTAAATTCATAATTTTATCTAAATTCTTCGTGAAATTGTTGCTTCGTTGCAAAAAACTTATTAACTTTGCATTGAAGTTTTCAAAATCACTTTCAGAGCGCAAAGTTATAAAACTATTTGGACTTAAAATACAAAATGATAACTGCGTATATGTCAGTTAAGATTATTTAACGGTCTAAACGGCGTTTTGGAGTGTATAGATGACAAATAAAGATATATAGATAGAATTTAAAAGATGAAGAAAGAACTTACAATAGTTAAAGAGCGCACACAGCTGACAGAACGATTTCTGAAGTCAATGGATGAGTTTCACATCACCCCGTATCGTATGAAGATAGACGGAGTGATCAATACGACCCAGCTGCTTACGAAAATCAAGAAAGGTCTTCAGCAGCCCAGCAGCCAGACGTTAAAAAACTACTGCTCAACATACGGTATTAGTATGTCGTGGATTATCTCGGGTGAAGGGCAGATGAAGACGATGGTGGGTGCAACCGATAACAAGTCTGCTGCGTCGGTGGGTGGCGTATTGTCATATCGCGATGACTTTGAACACATTGTGAGAGCGAAGGAACGCGGTGATGTACTTGAACCTAATTACACCATCTCTCTTCCTTATTTCAATGATGCCGATTTTTGGTGCTTTGCAAGTACCTCGGAACTGGCTCCGACAATCAGGCTTGGTGACTGCCTGGCCATGAAGCGGCTTACTACCTGGCGCGAGTACTTTCCTAACGACATCATCTGTGGCGTCGTAATGAAAGAACATACCATGATTCGTCGTATGAGGAACGCTGCAGGTGACAAGGAACACGTCGTTATGTTGCCAGTAAGCGATCTGGATGCCGTCGATGGTGAGACCGTAGCCAAAGACCTTATCGTCGATTTGTATCAGGTTGTCGGCTCTATCAGGAATTTTAAAACCATGATTAAGTAAAAATGGATGTTAAATTTGTGGTTTATGTTCTATTTGGTTTTAAAAAACAAGGTGTGATAAGCCAAATCCGTTTCCTTTGACTTTTAGAGTCTATAGGTTAAGACTATATAAGAGTAAACGCCGGTAATGTTGTTGTCCTTTGCAGGGACTTCAATGTTATCGGCGTTTTTTTGTATGTGTTTTCGCCACTGGTCTCTGCGTCTTGTTGTTGCCCGACGGTATATGTCATGAACTTGCCCTTCTGAGTCTTTGAGTTGTTCTTCTGATGGGCACGAGCCAACAGCTGATGGGGGAGTGCTTTTTAACCTTGGTATTCGTTGTTCTTCTTGGGGTATGACTGGAAGCAGGAGATGTAGTCTCGCTGTTTTAGATTATTGATACCCTTGGTGGACATTGTCCTTCATGATACCACTTTGAGACTGCTTCAATTGTTGCCATGCTGTATTTTCAGGGCCGTTACTTCCTAATTCTTCTGCAAAGTTATGTCGCAGCGGATGTGATCCTTCCGTGGCAGGTGCTCTGGCATGTCCAATGATTTGTGGGATTTTCTTCCTTTTTTTCACTATCCCTGCAGGACTTCACGTGAAAAAACGAGTAAAATGCCAAAAATCCATGGTCACCACTTATCTGTGCCATCCTATAGCATCAGAATTAAGTTAAATAACAACCCTTTAAAAATTTACAGTTATGGCAACAAAATTAATGAATCAGTTTCAAATCAGTGGCTATGTAGCCAAAGTATCAACCAAGGATTTCAAGAACAGCGTTCTTGCAGAGATTCTCCTCAGCATCCGTCACGCCACCAAGAAGAACGACGAGACCTTCTATGAGTCAGCACTCCTTCCCTGCCAGCGTTGGATTCGCACCGACCAGAAGGAAGTGTATGACAAGATGAAGGGGCAGCTCGTGACATGTACCGGCTTCTTCGGTATCGACGCTTACGAGACCGGTGGTGAGAAACACTCAAGAATCACCTTCGTCCTGAAGGACATTGAGGAAGTCCCCGCAAAGGACAACAACACAGAGGACGGCGAATAACCGTCCTCTTTTCCTTCTTAACAGATGTGTCATCCTAAAAAGTCAAAGACGATGATTTCCGTATCACTTGTTCCCTACGTTTCAAACCATGATTTGAACAATGTCTCCATAGACGGTTTTGCCTACCGTGACTTTTGCCTACAGTTCAAGGCCGGACACCCCTGGGCTACGAAGAAGGCCGCTATGATGGTTGGCGACGGTCTGAAAGGCAACAATATGGAGAACGTCGTGTTCCTCTGTGTCCCTGCATCCACCAGACGTAAGAACACACGCCGCTACCAGCAGTTCTCATCTATGGTATGCAGCATCTGCGGAGCAGAGAATGGCTTTTCTTATCTTTGGCGCGACAGTGACTACAAGGCAGAGCACCTGTCGAGAGGCCATTACAATCCCGAGGCTCACACCTCACAGCTCCTGATCAACGAAGACAAGATATCAGGAAAGAAGGTCGTCCTGTTTGACGATGTCTGCAGTTCCGGGCACACCATGCAAGCCGCCATAGGCGAGATACAGAAGCATGGTGGAAGAGTCGCCATAGCCATTACACTCGGCAGGACGGTACATCGTGCATGAAGCGCGACGGCTTTGCTATTACCAGAAGTGACTACTGCTTCTTTTTCGGCTTCCGACATCCTCCCACACCGGAAGATGGCAAGGTGCCCCGATAAGTCCCCGGCTATTAGCGAAGGAGAGGCAAGCCGTCTCTTACGCAAATAGCCAAGGACACATCGTAGCACCATGGAGCTTGGACACCGTCTGAGCGATTACAGGCCAGACCTTGCCCATCTTGAAGGCTTACGCTTCTAAGACCGCTCCTTATTGCCGGACCCACCCGAATGTCGGAAGCCTCGGTGCATCGGGAGATGGAAGATGTAAGATGTAAGATGTAAGATGGATGATGTAAGATGGATGATGGTGCATTCACGAATGGCTCCATATGGTGCATCGAAGGATGGAAACGGTTTCTCTTGCTCTTTGGGACTGTCACACTCCCTTTTCCCTCTCTGTACTGCACCGTCTGGTTCGCTTTTCTCTGCAAATTTAGCCAGTCCTCACGGCTCACCAAACACCGCTGATGCTATTTACGAAGATTTTTGCATGGCAGCCTTCCCATTTGTCTATGATCCTCGTAGAAAATGGGTATTCCGTGGAAAAATCATGGTAAATTGTCTGGTATGCCGTTCTTTGGGACTGGCTTTTTAAAGCATCGAAAAGCGAAAACCCGACGGCGACGGTACGCCGAGAAATAAAAAAAATGTCGTGCTCCAGGAGCTTCGAGAAAAAAGAAAAGCTCTTCCCCTCTGGCTCAGGATGTCGATAAATTCAAAAACAAGCGTAGCAGTATGGAAAGTGTAACAACCAATCAGCACAGGCTCTACTTCGATGTAGTTGCCTTAAAGTCCGGGGACGTCATTGCCTCAGATGTCCCATCGTACAAGATGGCATGCAGGTATATCCGTCAGTATGCCCAAAAGACAGGTGATGCCGATGAGCGCTATAATATCGTGCTCTATCGCCGCAAGAACCACCGTCGCTGGAGTGTGCTCCAGTGTGGTACAAGGTTCCGTGATGACCAGGTACTCATTGTCAATGCCCGATATATCGACGGCAGGGATGCCATGTCAGCGTGAGTTAACTTTAATCAGCATATAGACAATAAGAAGGTAACGGCAGCCCAACCACCTGCCACTAAAGAACTGATGATTATGCAACAGTTATTTGCAGCAACCTGTAACAAGGTTTCTTTTGAGGGAGGAGACATCAACCTGTGGTGTCCGAGTTATGACGAGTCTGCCAAGATGGCTCTGGTGAGACTCTTTGATATGGTCTTTGACTACTGCCAGGTGGACTATGCCAGAGACAGCAGTGGTCAGATTGTCCCTGATGAGTTCCAGGTGGGACGAGAGGAATTTGAGAGGGTCATCGATGACCTGGGCAGCTGGACGATGCAGGCCGGTGACGAGATAGACAGCATCTGCACCGACCTTGGCTGCACCCAGGAAGAGCTGACGAACACCCTCCGCACCATCTATGCCAAGGCAGACAAAGAGGTGGAATGGGTCAGACTCTCGTGGATAGGATGAAATGTTAAAACTATAGCCGTATAGGGCTGGCATCCTATCAAGTTGTAGTCCTATATGGCTATAGTCCTACTGAAATGTAGAGCTATAGGTCTGTAGTACCATAAGGCTACAGAATAACCATTTTTTAGGGCAATAGAGCTACAAGGAAATAGCTCTGTAGGACTATAAAGCTACTGAATAACAGGCATATAGCATGACAGGACAGCAACGCTATAGTCCTGTTGAACTTTAAAATAGAAAATTGTCAGAAGATATGTGGATGATAATTATTACTTTTGCATTGGCTTTAACAGCCTATGGCCTCCATAGCTATGGAGTAGCAAGTTGTGCTTTTAGATATCTAAAAGCTCCCTTGCCATCCGAGCGGATGGGGAAGAGACAGGGTCGCAACTCCCCGTCTGATGAACCTTATAAAGAGACAAACCATGAAGAAAGAACTGAGAAATGTGGCGCAGATAATCCATCTGACACCGAGCGAGAAAGAACTTTTTATGTCCAAGGCCAAGCGCTATCGCAGCGTCAGTGCCATGATCCGTGATGCCGTGGCACACTATGACGACCGTCTGATGATGGGCAGGATAGATGCCGTGAACAGCATCGAACCCGTGATAACGGCAAACCAAAAGGAGCTCTCACGACTGGGTAATAACCTCAACCAAGTAGCCCACTACTGTAACGGACTGGCACAGACCAGTGCCTATCACACACAGTTTGTAGCCACAAGGATAGAGCCTTTGCTGAAAGATATCAGTGAGAATCTGGTCAGAGAAACAAGCATTGAGAATGACATCCTCAAGAAACTCATGAGAAGCGAGCGCAGGGTATGATAGCAACGATACTACATTCGAGCAGCAACTTCAGTGCCGTCAAGTACAACGAGTTGAAGGTGGAACACGGACAAGCAGAGCCGGTAGCGATGAAGAACTTCGGAGCCATAGAAAAGCGTCCCGACCTTGCCAGCATACAGGACAAGCGAGACTTCCTCGTGGACTACTCTGCCAGGAACAACCGTATCAAGAAGGCACAGTTCCATGCTGCCATCTCCTGTAAGGGTAGGGAGTATTCCCGTGAAGAGCTGGAGAAGATAGGCTGGGAGTATCTGCGAAGGATGGGATATGGAGAGGATGGCCAGCCCGTGCTGATGTATTATCATCATGATACCGGCAACAACCACCTGCATATCGTCACCAGTCGCGTGGCACCAAGTGGCAGGAAGATCAGTGACAGCAACGAAAAAATGCGATCTTTGAAAGCCATCGAATCGATTATGAAGGTTGACAGGAAGCAGCAGAACTCCGAAATGCTAAAACTTGCGAAGTCCTATCACTTCGAGACGGTATCACAGTTCATGGCCATTTTCGAAACATCGGGCTACGAGGCTTATAAACAAGATGGTGACATCTGTATCAAGCGAGGTGGAGAGGTGCAGGGCAGAATAGCGGTGAAGGATGTGGAGAATCTGTGTCGGAATAACGGTGATGAGGAGAAGAAACGCATCTGTCAGTTACGGGCCATCTTGAAGAAGTATCGTGACCAAAGCTGCAGCCGTGAGGAACTGGAGGCTGTACTTAAGAAGAAGTTTGGTATCAGCATCAAGATTCTGGGAAAGGAGTTCTCTCCTTACGGCTATATGTTGGTTGACAATGCAACCAAGACCGTGTTCAAAGGCAGCGACATCCTTGGCGTAAAGGAACTTTTGCAGTTCCAAAGTCGAGAGGAGAAGCTGCGGAAGGCAGACTTCTTCATCGAGGACAAGCTGAGAGAGCAACCGAATATCACCACCTTCGAGCTGAACCACGACCTGCAACGCTATTATGGCTGCTATATCAGTCACGGCAGTATCGTCATCGGTAAGGAAAGAACAGAACTTGCAGACTATCTTGTGCAGAGGATCAAGTTCAATGACAAGGTGAACTGGGTACAAGGCTTCTCGCCTGTGGACGAAGCACAGGTACGTCTGCTGTCGAAGCTCTTCAATGTGCCGGAGGACAGTTTGCACATAGTCCCTGATACTAACGTGAACAGTCAGAATGTCATTTACAGGATTCAGGAAGTCATAGATAACAGTCCAGCAAAGAATGTCTTTGACAACCTCCATGCGGAAGGTATCTGGACGTATCACTTTGAAGGAAGATTCTATGGTATTGATACTGCCAAGCGTACCGTGGTGAATATGGAAGCCGCAGGATTGAAGACTGACAAGCTCAGACAAGGCAGGGATGCTGACGTGATGACCTCAGAGAAGAAACATCATGTAACCAGTGGCAAGATGCCGAGAGTGACAAATGAGATTGGCAGTGGCGACCATGTTACGCAGGATGCCAGAACGAATTACGGCGAAGTCGATGACGAACGGGCTATGATCCGTCGCTCGTAAACCAGAGAGACAAATAACAAGAATGTATAACAAGAAAAGTATAGGAGATACAACAATGAAGAAGAACATTACAATTACCTTTTCCAATCAGAAGGGTGGAGTCGGAAAGAGCACCCTCTGTGCCATGTTTGCCAACTACTTGAAGGAGAAGAACGCAGGAACCGTCTGCATCATGGACTGTGATCGCCAGCATTCGATGGTGGCCAAGCGTCAGGCAGATGCCAAGTGCCTGCAGGCAGAGAACGTACCCTACGAGTTGAAGAGCATAGAGATCGACACGCTCCAGTCGGCAGCAGTACTGATGAAGTCTGCGAAGGCTATGGTAGGCATCTGTATGTTTGACTCACCGGGAAACATCTATCTGCAGGGCATGGTGCCGTTGCTGGGCTATAGCGATGTCATTATCTGTCCGTTCCAGTATGAGTTCAACTGTCTGGAATCAACGCTGATGTTCCTCAATGTGATCGGAAAGATCTGGCTGGCCTATATGAAAGGACGCAAGAAGCCAAAGCTGATTTTCGTGCCCAACCTCGTAATGAAAAGCAGAGGCACGGCAGCAGAGATAGAATCGTGGAAGAAGACCGATGCAGCCCTGGTACAGGCAGGAGGCATTGTCACACCACCCATCTACAACAGGGCAGACCTTTCGCGCTACAACACCTTCGGCAATACGAGGCAGCAGGCAGAGATTGTAAGACCCGCCTTTGACATGATATATAACGAACTGACAAAACTGGAGGAATGATATGGCAGCCAAGAAGATTATCGCACAGCCCGATATCCTTGACCTGGAGAGTCTGGGCGCATTTATGGACGCACAGCAGGATCCGGTGGATGAAAGTCCATCGGAGGCTGCTCCACAAGAATTGCCTGAGACAAGACCGACAGAAGAGGAGTCACATCCCCAGATAAAGGAAAAGACCCAGACAAAGACAAAGGATGTATTTGGCAAATCAAGACAGCGCATCGACAAGTACGAAGGGAATGACGAATGGTCATCCGTACTACGCTATGCCGGTTACTATAACGACAACAGCACAGCAGGAAAGACAACGGTAGCCATGAACTCAGACATCAAGACCGTGCTGGAGATTATTCACAACAGCTACCGTGGAGAAATCAATTGCGGCAACCTCATTGATGCCATCTGCAGGGCATTTATTGAGCGAAACAAAGACAAGATACTGGAGCTGGCCAAATCCAGCAGGAACCTCATTTAACGGATAAGGGAAAATAACAAAATGGCAATGGTATTGAAGAAGATGGGAAGAGTTGCTGAACTCGTATTCGGCAGCTACATTGAGAGTGTGGAGTTTCGTGAGGCCATGGTAAAGCTGGTAGCCTATGCAGTGGTTTTTGCTATAGGCTATCATCTGAACCTCGTATTCGGTGATGACAGGATAGCCCCACTGTTGGACGGCTATGCCATGACCTCGCTCTTTGCAGGATTGCAGTTCCTTTCAGGAGCGATGGACAGAACCATTCTTGTAGGTGGCTGTCTGGTCGTATTGTTCTCCTTAGTTCTGAAGCTCGTAATTTCATTAGCAGTAGGTGCCATCATTCTGCCGTTCAGCGTCACCTACAATATATATAAGGTGTTGAAGAATGGCTACCTGTTGGTTAAGTACGGAATAGATGGATGATGTATGGTGACTGAGGGTTGATGTCTGAGGACTGAGAATAAAAATTATACGCAAGCGTACAATACACCTGCGTATAATTTATGAGTGGAATGGAATAAAGGTCAGAGGATGGGCTTGTTACGCTCTTCGCCAGTTATTGTCCTCGTTCGGTAGAAGGAGATCTCTCCTGTGAGGAAGGCAACGACATCCGTTACATCCCAGAGAGGCATTCCTCCAAACACCTCTACGAGGATATACTCCAGCAAGTCCTGTCCGTCCAGGAACTCGTCAGGGAAGAAGGCCGTAGAGACACTGATGGAAGAGCGGGTGTCGAGGTCACGCAGTTCAAGAATCATACATCTGTTAGGGTTTTTCTCTGTTGGCTTCAGCATATAGCAGTTCAGACGGATGTTTCGGAATCCGAAGCAATGCGCCTTGCAATTGAACTTGATGAGCATCTCTGAGTCATCGCTGTTGTCGATAACCCACGCCAGAATATGCTGACGAGTAAGATGTGGAATGCCCTTGGTGATATTGAAGTCCTTGGCGTTTACACGACGGTTGGCATCCTCAATGGGATTGATTCGCGGCTTACGATGATGATGGCGGTGACGAGTTTTTTGGCGCACAGCACCATTACTATTGTTGTCAGTGATTCTTTCATCATTACCTCGATTGAGGTGCTTCTCGATTTCCTGAATGTCGGCATTGTTGCCGAAAAAGATTCTAAATGTTTTCTTTTGCATAGTCTTTGATTTTACTGTTTATTTCTTGGAGTTGAATAAAAATGATATGCCTCCTTTATCGTCTCTCTTCAGCTTTGCCTTGAATGGTTTTCCATCCTTACACTTGAACCCTGACAGCTCACGGGTCTGACCTTTGATGATAAGATCAGTCAGCTCACTATTGGTCAGCTTCTTTCCCAAGATGGTACGGAAGATATGGAAGTTACAGCCTTCGTTGGAGCAATTGGCTACCTTATCAAAGAAGCGGATATGTCCCTGATGGCATAGCGGACATTCTATCTCTGTCTGCTTACCGGTAAGGATTGGCTTCAAGTCTGAATGCAGAAACTCGTCAGTCACATGTTTGGTGTACTCCACAATGTCACTGTTGAACTGGCTGACATTCAACTGACCCCGCTCGATGGCAGCAAGCTTTGCTTCCCATAATCCCGTCAGACTGGCATTGGCAATATCCATGTCCTTCACGATCTTGTAGATTTCCATGCCTTTGGCAGTAGGAACCAACGATTTCTTTTCCCTGACTACATAGTTTCTGGCAACAAGAGTTTCGATAATACCCGCCCTTGTTGCTGGTGTTCCAATACCACTATCCTTAATGGCCTCTCTCTGCGCCCACATACTCCGCAATTCTAATCTTTGCGGACTTTCATCGATATCCTTACCGCAGGTTTCCATAGCGGCCAGCAGCGTACCCTCCGTATGCAGTGGTTTGGGTTTGGTCTGTCCCTGCTGCAGCTCTGCACCAGTAAAGCAGATAGTCTCTCCCTGATACCATGAAGGAACAGCCATACGTTCTTTGTCATCAGTACCATAGACAGCCCTCCAGCCTTTCTGGAGAATGATTGTATTCGACACTGTAAAGAGATAGCCTCCGACATCAACGGTGTAGGTATCAATCTCCTTTTCACAGGGTCGTGAGAAGGCTTCGACCATCCTGCCAAGTATCATGTCATAGATAACCTGCTCATCGGGCTTGGTGTCCTTGGTCTTAGGATTAACTCCCGTTACAAGAAGAGCATGGTGGTCTTCTATCTTCGAGGCATCGACACTACGCTTGGATGGCTTTACGATGGTATCAACACATTCTCGGAACTTCTCAAAGACTGGATTCTTCAGTAGTCCAGGGATAGTGTCATACACATCATCGGGGATATACGAAGAGCCAGTTCGTGGATAAGATATGAGCTGCTTCTCATAGAGACTTTGGGCGATGTTCAATGTCTTGTCTGCTGAATAGCCGTACTTGGAGTTTGCAGCCTTCTGCAGATCTGTCAAGCTGAACAGCAATGGCGACAGTTCCGTCTTTTGTTTCTTCTCGGCCTTAATGACTTTTCCATTACGGGCTTTGCTTGCTGTGATATAGGCTCGCTCTGCCTGGCCTTTCTCATCCCACTTGCCAGCACTCATCAGCTTCACACCATCGGTTGTGTTCAGAGCAACCTGCCAGAAAGGAACAGACTTAAAGTCTTTGTTCTGCAAGTATCGCTCCACGATCATCACCAGTGTAGGTGTCTGCACCCTGCCAATGGAATAGAGCGACTTTCCCGTAATGCTACAGGCTTGTGTAGCATTCATGCCCACGAGCCAGTCAGCTTCACTTCGTGCCTTGGCAGCAAGAAAGAGATTGTCATAGTTACTATCAGGCTGGAGATTTGAAAAGCCATCCTTGATAGCGGCATCAGTCAGACTATTGATCCACAGACGCAAGACTGGTTTCTTGATGTCGAGATAATTGTAGATATATCGGAAGATTGCTTCACCCTCTCTGGCTGAGTCTGTCGCACAGATGATGGAGTCTGCATCCTCGAAGAGGTGCTTGATGATTTTGAGCTGCTTCATCACGCCTGGATCATTCTTGTAGGTCTTACCTTCTTTCTTCTGTCTGGGAATCATCAGAAACTCCTTGGGCAACATAGGAAGATTGCTTTTTGACCAGCTGTTATAGCCGTAGTTCTCTGGCATGGCCAACTGTATCAGATGTCCGAATGCGTAGGTCACCTGCCAGCCGTTGCCCTCGAAGAAGCCATCCTTCTTATGGGTGGCTCCTACGATACGGGCAATGCTCTGGGCAACGCTGGGTTTCTCTGCTAATACTACCTTCATGGCCTTCAATCAAGTTGGAACACATCAAGGATGACTGTCTCAGAAATACTGCTGATAGCGGCATTACCGTCATTCAGGAATGACTTCACATCACTCTCTGCAGACTCCAGCGTATCAGACTGTACCAGATACAGCACAGAAGTTTTCTTCTCCTTGCCGCAGCTCTCGTCTAAAGCGATAAAGGTCACCTTGGCCTTGAAGAATTTGTCACCGTCGCCAGTGCCGTCAATGATCTCACCGAACGATGCAATCTTGATGTCTGTCACATCGAACTCCCCCTGGATATAGGCAGAGAGGTTCTCCGTGATACGCTTCTCAGCCTCCCCGAAACTGCAGGCAGAGACGACATACTGCTCAGAGACCTTCTTCTCCTTGCCGTCCTCCTGCATCTTGACATACTTCACCTTACACTCAAAATACTTTTCCAAACTGTTTCTCATGATACTTCTTTTATTGGTTTAATTATTTCTTGTTTTTACTTACACTCTTTTTGTTGGTATGTCCACCGACAACAGGTAAATCAAAATACTTGATGACTGTCTGACAGTCCTTATCGATGAAAAACCATCGTTCTGCCTGATAGAAGCATCCGTACTTACTCCTGGCTGTGTAAGCAGCACGTACTTTCCAGCCAGAGAACGCCCCCTTCTTGGCATCCCCCAAGAGGTTGCCATAGAGATTCGCAGACACCTGCATCTCCATGTCCGCTATCGTCATGGCGTAGGCATCGTTCATGTCCGGAGCCGTCATAAAGCTGGTACGCTCCATCAGACACTCGGTGGCATCCTTGACACTCTTGAAGATGAGTCCCTTCTCCTTAGGCGTGAAGTAACGCAGGCCAAAGGCAGAGTCAGGCTGTGAGATAGTCTGGATCTTCAGTGATGTCGGTTCATCCAGTGTCTGGGAAAGGTTCTCCGTTACCAGCGTCTGGATCTTACGCTCCCTGCTTGTGCAGGAAGACATGACGGCTACGCAAAGCATAGCCAGAGATAATAACTTGATTGATTTCATTTCCTTGTGTTTTATGTTTTACAATCTGTTTACCTGTCATACCAGGACAATCTTCCCGTCCTGGAACTTCATCTGCTTGTCAAAAGGTCTGCCATTCTCACGGTAGAAACGCAGCACCTCATCCACCTGTCCGTTCTCACAGAGCTGTGTCACATCCTCTGGAGTCACTATATGACCGTCGAGATTACGCCAGATAAAGAACTGGCACTTCACATCCTCGTTGCTGAAGTTGGAACAGTTGTAGGCTTTGGGAGACACACGTATCTCTCCGCCGCAGACCGGGCATTTGCAGATGGTGGAGTTGAGGAAGACACTGCCGTCCTCCTTCAGGGACAGCAGAGAAGAAAACGGCTTTCCTGCCTTTGAGACAAATCCGTCAAGCACCTGCTTGCGTCCTGCCACGAAGTTCTCCACCTCCTGTTCCGTAATCATGCGATTGCAGATGAAGTTGCCGACATAGAAGTTACAGTGGCTGTCACCCTCCTCGAAGAAATGCTCACAGGCATAGCCCTTGGAAGTCTTTTTGATGCGACCGCCACAGACAGGACACCTGCCCTCCAGAAAGTGCTCATTGAAGCCCAATGCTACCTTTCCGTCTTTCAGGATGAGCTTGGCATGGAAGGGCCGTCCTGCCTTGTTGTGCATCTCCATCTCACAGGTCTCACCCTTGGTAAGGAGGTGCAGCACCATGTCCTCGGTCATCTCACCGACATAGTTGTTGTTCTTGAAGATTACGAAGTCACAGCCCTTCCATGTGCCGTCGGCCTGTTTCTCGCTGTTGTTACATGACCATCCGAAAGGATGCTCGATGATGTGGCCCTTGCCGCACTTGGGACAAACGCCTAAATCCTTTAATGTGTTATCCATGATAAAATGTAATTGTTAAAACTATAATGCTATATTTCTATATTGCTGTTATCCTATAAAACTATTATTCTGTAGAACTGGCATCACTTGAAAAGGTCATCCCAGTCCCTGATGCAGGACTCAGCCATCCATCTGCCCTGCATATAGTTGGCCCACGTGTCTGGGTCAAGTCCTCGCCAGAGGTCTTCCCATGACAGATACTGTATCTGCCAGGAGAGGATATACAGTGCGGAATTGATGTCCTCCAGTGATGAGACAATTTTTTCGCACAACCAGTAGCGTTCTGCGGCATTGAGGAGATTCACCTTATTGCCGTCCACGGTCTTGGTCTTGACCAGTGAGGTGCAGAGGGCAGAGAGACTGCCAATCTCTGTATAGACGCTGCGTATCTCGTCAGAGACTGCCAAGGCGATGGCCGTACCTTTCAGATGCCCCTGACAGGCTCGTGTCACCTCCCTGATATTCCGAGGTATCTCCACCGTGACCAGCTCTGTGGTACGCTTCACCTGATAGAGGTTCTGCATCAGTCCAGAGACATTAGCCATATAGTCCAGCACCTTCCTCTCGATGTCATGGAGCTGCTGCAGCTGTACGTTCTCGATACCTGTAGCAGCCAGGATCTTTTCCTGCGTGCTGTGACGGGCATCAAAAAGACTCTTCAATGTGACCGTCTGAGCTGTCACGGCAGCCGTCAGTGCAGGGTCAGTCTGCTGGGCATGGACGCAGAGTGTCAGAGACAATAATGTGAGTATGCTATATATCTGTTTCATGGTATTCCTTGTTCCTGAAGTTTATCTGATGTTTTTTCGCTTTTCCCGCAGATGGTCGTCACGCTGGAATTTCGTCTTCTGTGCAACCGGACTGAGCGGCTTGTTCATCGTCACATCATTCCAGTCCTTATAGTCCTTCGGTGCTTTCCAGACAGAGACATGCCGTAAGAGATGAAACTCATTAGCCACCCTGTTCAGCGAGAGGTTATCATTGGCAATGCGTACTGTCTTGATGCCACGATGCTCGATGATGGCACCCTCATCCGTTGTCACGATGTTCAGCATGATACGGTTCATTAGTGCCTCCATGCGGATGCCATAGAGAATGCCCGCCTTGTCATTGTCGAAGCAGTCCCAGTAACGGGCATGAGCGTAATAGTCTGAGACCTTACGGATCTGCATGTTCGAGAATGAGCCGCCTGTAGAGACGAATACCGATGACGGCAGGTCTATCCGAGACCTGTTCACCTGATAGAACGCCATCGCATCATAGCCGCTCTCAGCGAAAAAGACATGACGGACGCTGTCGGGATGACCATCGGAAAAATCTGCTATCCATGCCGCTGTAGAGCTGTTCGTGCCCTCAGCTTTCATCTTGAATCCCTTGAAGCCCCTCAGCTCAAAGCCCTCAATGGTGTCAGAGCCAGGCTGTCTGTAAGGAAAGGCAAGGTTGCGGAACTTGTATTCAGCCTTGGTGTCAGTGACCCGTAGGAGGTAGGGGAGAAATACCCTGACCGTTTCCTCGCTGATGCTTCTCTGCCGGAAGTACGACATGACGGCATCAAAGTGATCGGCTGCCGGTTCGATGACATAGCGTGATGCATCGAAGACCTTAGGAGAAACATTTCCTGTATGGTCATACTCACGGTTGAAGGCATAGCTTGTTCCCGTGAACTTGTCAATGACCGCATTGAGTTTGTCCTGTTCCGTGTTCCCGACCACGCCAAAGGAATCGATGTTCTCTCTGACCAGGCTGATGACATCACCGCCACAGCTGCCATTCCGATGGAAGTAAGTCTGGCTGGACTTGTCACTTGGATGGCTGATGATGATGGAGTCGGTCTTGCGACCGGCACCATCACGCAGACACATTTCTATGTAACGTCCTACACCAGCCCTCCTGTCCAGCTTGTAGCCGAGATAGGAGGCGATCTCGTCGATCCCCACCTGAGCCTTGAATGTCGTGTACTTGTCATTCATGCTTCGTCCAACTTCTTACCTCTTCCATCTTCCATCTCACATCCCCATCGCCCTGCTGCGCTGTTCCTGCTTTGGCTGTGAGAGCTCCTTGCCATAGTATTTCTGGACGAGGGCAGCCTTGGTAGTAGTATGTTCGAAGAAGGCATTACGGTCTTCCTTGTTCATGGCTTTGACAGACAGTTGCTGACCGTCGACCATGGCACGGACACCATAGTTGCCGCTCTTCATCTTGAACACGGCAAAATGGTCAATCTTCTTGCCGTCCTCGGTCTCCAGTTTGTTAAACTGATCCAGAGGAATGGTCTTGGCAGCCTGTGTGTTATGCTGAACATCTACAGTGCTCTTAGCAGCCTTGGCCTCTTTGGACTCCTGCGCCATTCTGTCATCGATACGCTGTCGGGCCATGTCCTCCAGGTTATCAATGATAGCCACACGATGACCATCACGCACGAGCTTAGGCAGGTACTTGTCAAGAGAGGTGTTCTTGAAGTTGACATAGGAAATTCCCTTTTCACCTTCTTTCTGTTCCTTGTCAGAAAAACCCTCCTTGACCACATGCTGCTCCTTCAAGCCTGTAGACTTGGCGACCTTTTTGGCATCCTCACCGAAGGCTTCATAGAAGTCGCCCTTACGCATCAGAAGTAACGCATCAGGATGCTTCTCCTTGAGGTCATTCCAGACATGTCCCATCTCCCTGTTGAGCTCAGCCTTTGTAGGTTGCTTTTCAGCTTTCGCCTCCTTGTCATCCTTCTCAGTCTTGGGATCTTTGACCTCCTGTCCTTTCTCGTCAAGCACGGCATCCTTGGGCAGCAGGGCAGTCATACCCAGCTCCTGACGCTGCTTGTCCACATATTCGAGGATCATGGCCGAAGCTTTGCTGACATCTGCCATCACACTGACGATGAACTTCGGCTCCTGCTTCAGAGTATCTATCCACGAGTCCACATATTTTGCGTTGTTGTCGAGAATACGCTTGTCAAAGCCCATGCTGTTGCCGACCATGGCAGCCGTCAGCTCTGCGACGAGTTCCTCCTTGGCATACTTCGGGTCACCGAAGTGACCTTCCATGTCACGGCCAAGACGTTTCTCCACACCAGTGGCGTGCCCCATCTCATGGGCGAGTGAGCTGTAATACTCCATTCCGTCCTTATAGACCTCCTTGGGGTCGTCATGGACATTGAACTGGGCTTTTGTGGGTATGGTAATCTCGTCCTTCGACGGGCTGTAATATGCTCCGCTGCCCTCAACGATATTGATCTTGCAGACCCAAGCCTGCTTGTCAATCATCGCATCGAACTCTGGAGATACAAACATACCCTTGGTGTCCTTCATCTCGGGTGCCTTGAACTGTTCCTGCAGACGGGCATACTGTTCTGGCTTGACCTCCTTGAAATTCGTCTGGTCGAGGTTGTAGCAGTAGTAGCCCATCATGAGCGGGATGGTCTTGCACTTCTCCTGTTCCGCCTTGGTCAGGTTTTCATACTGCTCGTCGGTAAGCTTCTGGCCGTTCTCATCCCTGTGGGTGATGTTCCAGTAGATGACGGGCATCGCCTTCTCGCCCTTGTTGATGGTGGCTCCTGCCTCATGAATCTGCTTGAAGGTGGCATATACAGGCATTGCATAGCCATTAGCGGCAGTGTGGAGCTGGAGGAAGAAGTCATTATGACCAGAGTAATGACGACCGGATAGATTCTGCGGCAGCCCTTGGTTTCGTCCACCACCGTCAATCCAGCCTTTCTCCCATTTCTGGCCTTTCATCTCCTCCAGGCGAGAGACCATCATCTCACTGAACCGTTCGACGGCTTTCTCCGCCATCGTCTTATGATCAGTCTTATTAGTCTGCTGCTGAGTGTTCTGCTGTTTTTCGTTGTTTTCGTTTTCCATGATATACTGTTTTATGGGTTAGCTGATGCTTAGTCCTTGAAGAGACATTCCTCGACATACGTCATATATGCCTCTGCAGTGTCCTCGTTCATGTCGAGGTCATTGGTGACGCACCATGCATAGTATTCCTGTTCAACCTCCGGCTGGCGGCGGATGAACTCTCGCCATCCGATAATGCCCGCCTCACGGAGCTGTGTCAATTCCTCATATGATTCCATTGTGTTATCCTTTTTAATTGGGTTGTTGTTACTGAAAAAATCTGCTTAACTTTCCAAAAGAGTGCCGTAGCCTCCCCAAAATGGCGAAAGGGGAGGCCAGGACTCTTCTTCTTGTGGTATCAAATTATTAAGGGTTATCCTGAAAACTAAACTTACCTTTTTTATTATCTATTATGGCTTGATTTTACGTTCAGACTTACGTTCCTCCTGTTGGGAATCCTTACGCTCGTCCTTATACTTGTATTTCTCAAGTGTCTGTTTGTATTCCCATCGGTTCTCCTCAGTCTGCCAGTAGCCCATAGCACCGGGAGTAGCAATGTCCCAAGCTATCTGCTGCTTGCGTTTCCACTCCTGTAGGTCACCCTCGATGGCCTTGAACCCTGAGTTCTGACTGAGCTCCACGCCAATAGTGACTTTGGTATCTCCGATCTCCAGTTCCACAGGCTTACCTTCTCGGATGGCCTGACGCTGGTTCTGACCAAGGGTGATGTCCCTGACATGCTCCAGTTCGTCCATTCGCTTGTCCAGATTGATGGTACGCTCATCGCGCATCATCAGACTGTGCGTCTCCTTGTCCAGCTGTATGAACATCTGACGGCTGTATTGTCCGTTACGAATCTCCTTGCGGATGGTATCACCTTCACGGAGTCGCTGCTGTTCCTGTTCATTCAGTTTGAGGTTATTCACGATGTCACGATGAATGGGATAGGCCATCAGTTTGACCTTATTCTCTTTGTCGCGCGTCAGGCGTAGCTTCACAGGAAGCGCCTCCTTACGTCCGCTTTTCAGCTCAGGACGTATCTCCACGATCTGACTTATCTCCCCCTGCATGAGAGAGGTGAGAATGCCAGCAGGTATATTACCTACGTTCAGACCCGCCTTCTCAAAGTCATTCAGGGGAATCTCGTTGTTAGTAAAGATTGATCTTTTCTCTTTCATTTGCTGCTTTTGTTTTACTATTCTTGAGCGAAGATACAAAGTTCCTTGAAACTTAAAAGAGAAGAATCGCCTTTGTCGTTCCGTGGATTCTTTGTAACTTTGCACCCGTTATCACTTATGGGTGTTGCATGTCGCTTTCAGGATGCAAAATTATAAACTCTTAAAAAGATATACAACACCATGAAAAAGAAATCAAGTTTGCTAGCGCTTCTGTTAGTTAGTTTAATTGCTGATGCGCAATTCTACACAATTGAAAATGAGAACTTTATAGGAAAGGAGAGGGTGGCTGTGCAGGCCAAGAAAGGTGAGGAAATCGGAAAAGAAACGAATACTTTAAAAGAAGGATGTTCGCTAGTACAAGCACCACTGAAGGCAAAGGTATGCTTTGACATGCCTATTCATAAAGAAATAGCCATAGAGTATGATGTCCCCATCTTCGTTTCAGTACGGGACAGCATGATGTATGAACTGTTAGGCAGAAGACGCAGCATCTCTCTTCCTCTTGACTTTCTAAAAGTGACTTCTGAGTATGGCCATCGCCTGGATCCTATTACCCGTTGTGAGAACCGATTTCATGCAGGTGTTGACCTTCGGGCCAGATATGCGAATGTTTATGCGATGTTCCCGGGAATCATAGAGAAGGTAGAGCGTCGCTGCACCGGATATGGTAATAATATCATCATCAACCACGGCAATCTCCGAGTACGCTATGCCCACCTGAGTATGATAACCGTGAATGAAAGACAAGTAGTGACTGCAGGAACCATTGTCGGTATCTCAGGACGTAGTGGACGAGTCACCTCAGAACATCTTCATTTGGAAATCTCCAAATGGAAAATGGACGAGCAGGGTGGCCGATGGGAGAGAGTAGACCCGGAACCATTTCTCGCTTGTCTTAACGACTATATTGTGGACTTGCAGCAAAAGATGGATTCCCTGCACTTTGACATTCATTCCAGTCTGCCGCTTAACATCACTAACCTGTTCAAGGTGATGGCAAAGTATCATATCAAGTTCCCAAAGATTGTCGCAGCACAGTGTGTTCTGGAGTCAGGATGGATGAGCTCGGACTTATGTCTGCGTTGGTGTAATTTGTTTGGCCTTTACGACAGTCGCAAAAAAGACTATTACCATTTCAATACTTGGATGGAATCGGTAGAAGCATATGGCAGGTTAATCCAAAAGAAATGGGATCCTCGCATTGATAAGGACTACTATGCCTTCCTGAAACGAATAGGATATGCAGAGAACATGGACAGTTATAATGCAAAAGTTATGGCTATAGCTAATTCGTTGTAATGAAAGAAGCCTGCCTCATATTGGAGGCAGGCTTGAATCGCATCTGTTTATCGAGATAGTTTTTGTGCGATTATATTTAATCGATTAAACAAAATGTACCTTTACTTTAGCATTGTCATCTGTTATTCAACGGATTGTTTTGACTTATTCGCTGTAGTTACTCACCATCCCCTTTTCCTAGAAGTTCTGACGTGAGGTTGTTTATATCCTCATTGATGCGTCGGAAGTTTCTTGCCAGCATCACTTCCTTCTCATGCTCGTTTTCAAAGCAGTATTTCTTGGGTAAGGAGATATAGTGTTTCTTTTCCTCCTCGATATGCCGCATGTCAAAGTTGGTTTTACAGAAGAACTTGGTTGTCTTGAACTCTTCTGTCTCTTCGAGGTTCACGCTGTGCATGGCACTGGCCTCTGTCGGTGTGAAGTCACGTGCCGTCTGTCCGCATATCCAGCCTGTGGCCATGTCCGCAATCTTTGCAGCAGGAAGAAGGTTGTCCATTTTTTCGTTAATAGAAGTCGAGATACGCTCATCGTTGATGCTGATGCTCTGGGTGGTCTGCTTGACCTTCCCGAAGATGTCATTCTGCAGCCATTCCAGTGTCTCTTTGTTACGGGCAGAGCCAGCGATGACGTTACCACACGTTGTTATCACCTTCTGCATACCGTTCTTGCCATAGTCGGCCTCCAACTGCGGCAGTTCCTGAAATGCCATCGTCACGCTCACCTTATTACTTCGTGCCGTACCAATCAAGCGGTCTATCTTATGGAAATAGAGCGTCGGCAGCTCGTCGATGATGATGCTCACTGGTACATTCTTTCCCTGCCCACTATTGACACGCGTAGTCAGACGGTTCAGGATCAAGGCATTCAACGAGCCTATCACCTGCTCCTTCTCCGGGTCATTGGCGATAATTAGATAGGAAGGATGCTTCGGGTCGCTGACCTTCAAATCAAAGTCATCACCCGAAAACACCCAATAGGCTTCCTGCGATACCAGTCGTGCAGCGTTCACACGGAGTGTTCCCACCATACCTTCCAACTGATCCATCGCATTGTTGTCATAGGCCGACTTGAAAGGAGCCATCAGTGACATGATGGTCTCGTCCTGCATCAGGATATTAAAGACATCATCGTAGGAATGCTGCAGGAAACTGAGCACATGCGGCATGTCAGAGAACTCCCCCGTAAAAGTGTCCGGCTCCGTCCTCTCCCCACAGTCGTCCTCATAGAACTCGTCCTGGATGATGATCAGTTTCCCGTCCTTGTCGATGTACGAAAAGTCTTTCAGGGATACAGGCATTCCATCCTCGTCAACGCTTAGACGTTTCCCGTTCTTGTCGATGAAGTCAAGTACGACATTCCCCTGCTCATCCACAGCGATGTAGTCATCCCACATGACGATGCGGATCTCGTACTTCCGACCGTCGTAGAGGATACAGTGATGCAGCTTCTTTCCGTTCTTCCATGCCACAGGACGGAACGTGATGAAGAAGTAGATGATGGCCGCAAGGAAATTTTCAGCAGAGTTGGTGAAGAATTTGTCCGAGCCACCGCCTCCAGCCTGTCCTGCGCCCTTGTTCAGGGCTGCAAGCAACGTGGCGGCAGTCTCAGATGCAGCACTCAGGTCAGGGATGTACTTCTTCTGGATAGGGTTTATCCTGTTGGAGTACTCCACATCAGTGAAGTTGATGATGTTAAACTCCATGTTTTCAGGAATATTCCCGAGCATCTTGTTCTTGTTGAAATGATAGAAAGCCATAGTTGCAAGCGTCGGAAACTTATAATCATACAGGACTAAAGAAAAGCCCTTTGCTGAGTGCTGTCGGATGAACGGCTCTATCACCGAAAACGACTTTCCGGAACCAGGCGTTCCAACGACCCATGTCCCACGGAAAGGATTGGAGATATTACACCAGCCATTGTGCATACGTCCCTTGTAATAGTATATCATCGGGATGTTGACACTGTACTTGTTGTTCACCAGTGTCTCACACTGCTGGAAACTCTCGTTCTCGAAGTTGAAGCGGTCTTCACCCAGCTTGCAGTTGAAATACTGAGCCATGCCGTCAAGTCCCTTGTGAATGAGCATGACACCGAGGACGGAAGTCAACAGATACAAGATGCGGTTAATGGAGTAGGGACCTAATATCATTCCCCAATGGCCAGGCTGCAGGAAACAGCACAGGACAGACAGCAGAATGCCCAAGGTGCAAGGGTACGTCACCTTCTTATGCACGTCAAAGTCCAAACTTCTCCGTGCCGTCGTACCTACACAGGTGATGATGACACAGATGAGTTCCATGACCTTGCATATCACCACGGAGCCGAAGACCTCCAGCTTGCCGAGGATGGCAATAAAGCCCCTCATAATGCCAGAGTCAATGCCGATAGGCATGTTTACGATCAGTTCCAGAATCAGGAAGATATAGATACAACTCCTGAAGAGGTTGTATATCTGCTGCTGTTCGTGCGTTTCCTGTATCATGTTGTTTCCTTGCCTTTGTCTTTATGCTTAATCGTCAAAACAGTCTGCATCCAGCACGTCATCATAGTTGATGTTCAGCTCGATGGTTCTGCCGGAAATCTGGTTCTCACTGACCTCGATCTTCAAGACCTTGGCCTCAGGGAAGGTGAGCTTCTTTACTACCAGCACATTACGATAGCGCTTCTTGAAGTGCTTGTTGTAGTTCAGCATATATTCCGGTGTCAGCTCGATACTCTGATAATTGGTGGCCTTTTTCTGCTTCTTGTCCTCCAGCTTGACTCGTATCTCTGAAATATCATACGGAATTTTCGTCTTGTTCTCCAGTGAGAAGTCAATGAAGAAGTAGTCACCTGCTGAACAGATATGGTTTACCCATGCCTTCATCTTGTCTTTCTTGGTATGGATGTTTTCTACGCTGCGCTTGGTGTTATAGATACGGATGGCATAGCGGCTCATCTCTCCTACAGACATACTCACGTCAGGATTCTGGTATTCCTGCATATCCCAGTACGGAACGGTGAAGCGGGTGCTGGCAAAGGGCAGACAGCTGCGATAGATAAGCTTATACTGGGCTATATGCCGTTCTCCGATGATAGTCACAATGCCTGCCTGCTCATAGTCCTGCATCGCTCCCTTGGGTTTCAGGCGCACGATGTTGTCATTGACCTGGTTGCCGACGATGGTATCAGTGGAGATATCCACCAGTCGGATGGTCTCTGGCATAATCAGGTGGGTGGTCACCTGCTCATTGACATAGATGGTACTCAGATATACGTCATTGGACTGCGTTGTCTCTGCATTTACATTGGTTGTGCTCATGGCCATCAAAGCCACTGCTGCAAATAAAAACTTTTTCATACTTTTCATATCGTTTGTGTGTTTATGGGGTTATTGTTCGTTAATCAGATATACAATGGTGTTATACTTAATCTTTGCCTTGTTCTTCTTAATAGCCTGTGAGATGGCACTTGACGTACTCTGATAGGCATTCTGCAGAGCCTGTAGAGCCAGTGCCTGTGCAGAGATGCCACTGCCGCCGTTGGAGTCAAAGCTGATGTTGCTCTGCATGGCAGCACTACCGGCATTCTTCATCATATCCCTAAAGGCTGACTCCGGCACATAAAAACCCTTCATACCGTCAAGGTCATAGACCGACAGGTGGATTTTCAGGAACTTATCCTTCACCAGAATACTCGTTATATCTGCCATTACTCGCTGCTGACCGAAGCCGGTCACTGTGCCATAGAGGTAGGTACCTTTCTTCAGCTTCACACCCATGACAATCACATCATCCAACAGCTTGAAGCGGAGTCTGGTTCCTTCATGGGCTTTGGTGGTCTTGTCTATCATGGCCTTAATCAGCGGATCATCGAGCTTTTCGTCATCAGCAACGGTATTGAAGCTTTCCGCATGGGTGTCATCAGCCTTGGCGACAACAGCTATGGTGTCTTTCTTGGACTGTTGGTTGGCAATAATAGGATTGCCATAGATGTCATAGCCTGCTATCTGGCCATTCGGGTAGGGCTGTGCCTGCTGACCATTCCTTGAAGGATAGTCATCACCAGTAATGTCACGTGCCATCTTTCGGCTTCGTTCCTGGATCTGACGCATCTCCTCTTCAAAGCGCTCCATGTCACGTTGCTGTCCTCCACTGGAATAGCTTCCTGTGTAGTGGTCATCATAAGCATTGATGTGCTGCCTTGACTCACGCAGTTGCTGCTGAAGGGCCGCCATCTGCTGCTCCTCACGCTTTTTCTGCGCCTTCTCCTTGTCTATCCGGTCCATCTCACTCTCTGAATAGACGTTGTCCTCCTCATCCTGGCTTTCGCCTTCTCCAAGTTCGTTGATTGCCGTATAGCCATCCCCACGGACGAGGTTGTCCTCCATCTCCGCATACTTGTTGTGCAGGCCGTAACCCTCTGGTTCCGGCATCGTCGTGTTGATACTGTCAGTAACGACGCCAGTGTCAGTGGCTTTTCCTGTAAACATTTGGCAGGAGAAATAGGCTATGGCTACGATAGGTACGAAGAGTACCAACGGAAACCAGTACTTCCCCTGTCTGAAATCAATTTTCCTGAAATCTATTTTCATGGTTCTTTTTATTTGGTTATTTGTTCATTATCATTTGTAGTTCATCATATTTTTCCAAAGCTAATACAGAATCTGCATGTGTCTTACCAGGCTTTGCCAATAGTGAGTCCATCTCATGCTTCAGTCTGACAGCCCTGCCCGTCAATGCTACAAAAGAGCTCTTCTCTACCAACTTCATATCCTGTATATGGTGCAGCTGTGTGAACATCGGCTGAATTGCTGAAAGGTCCTTCATAGGATCTGTAATCCCATCATCTGTCTTGCTGCCCGCAAAGCACATTCCGAACCCTATAAGGTATATACAGAAGTTGACGGCCAGAGTTATCCCTGCAGCCTTGCGTCTGTGAGCATCAGCCCAGGCATTTGCCTTGCAGATACGTTCACCAATCTGGTACTTCTTCCCTATGCGATAGCCCCAGATACGGGCTATGCGAAGACGGTGTCTCTGCTTCTCCTTGTATTCAGGAGTCTGCTTATTCTTGAAAATATTCATGGTATATCATCTTTCACTTTTCACTCTTCACTTTTCACTTAATATGATTTCAGGTCTTTGTTTTCCAGCGTACGCCAGTTGGTAATCATCAGACCATGAGGATTGTTCTGTGTGCGAGGTACGTTCTGCAACCTTCCGACGGTGGTAATGCTTCGCCTGATGCTGCTGGTACGACGCTTGATCATCTGAGTGCCGTAATACGTAAAGCTCATCTCCTCTTCATTCAGCTTGATGCTGTCACAGATAATCGTTTCGACAGCAGAGCTGGACAACAGCTGCGAATAAAACCCTGTTTCCTCGATGGCCTGCTTTTGCCTGAGAGCACTCTCGTCTGCCAGATACATGGCCTTTGAAAAGGTCCATTTCAGGTACTCATCATCAGGAGAGAGGTCGAAGAAATACTGGTGAAAGAGCTGTATATGCGCTTTCGCCTCGATATTAAAAGTCATCTCATTCTTGCTGCGCTCTGCCATGAACGGAATCGTTCCGTCAAGGACATACACCTGGTTCTGCTGCTCACGTACGAGACTCGTGCAGAAATAGAAACATGCTGCACAGATGACGGTGCTGGCACCTAATGCCAGCATCACCGTCACCATGGCGAGTCTCGTCTTCTTCTCTAAACTTTCAATTAACATTGCAATATATTTATTGGTTATTCTACTTGAATTGTTTATCTCTCAAATGCGTTCCTGCATTGAAGTCCATGCCTCGTTCGAAGCCACGGCGACCTCCTGATACAGCACCTGATGCACCGCCTCTGACGGCACTTGCAACAGTTCCTGAGAATCCACTGCCGTTGCTTGCACCAGCAATGGTTCCTTCCACACCGCCTTTGATGATACCGCCAGCAGTATGTCTTGTGACACCGATTGTTCCGCCGATAAAGCCGCCAGCAACACCTCCTGCCATGGATGCTCCTGCCGTAGTCATTCCGCTGACAGCAGAACCAATGCTGGAACTGGCACCGCCAGGAATGATCCATGAAGCAAGTTCTGGAACGAACTTGATGAGCATAGCGCCTACGAGCAGCCCTACGACATACATGCAAGTGGAACCGATACCCTGCATCCCCAGTCCACCAATCTCACCCCATGTATAGCTGGCACTGCCGAGTAGGGTGGTATATGCTGTAGTGTCCTGCAGGATGGTATATTTGAGAATCATGTCCGCATAGATGCTACACATATAGATCAGAGGTGCCCATAGTGACAAGGCTGCATATTTCGATATCCACTGGCTCCATGCACTGCCCCAGGGCGGAACGATGGACAGGGCAAAGGCGACAGGACAGAAAATCTTCAGGACGTTCATCATGAAAGCCTGTCCGAGCAACATGCCGAAATAGATTACCTGATAGATGATCTCTCCGATGTAGCGAAGCAGCATGTTGATGGTCTCAGCAGTCTTTGTCTCTGCGATGACTGCTGCTTCCTTGGCCCACTGCTCTACTGCATTATCCATGTTTTTTACGGCATAGGCAACCTCCTCCCACCAGTGTGAGTCCTCAGACAGTTTGGCTTCAGCCCTGCGCTTCCTGTCTAATGAGTCGTTATGCGCACGTAGCTTGTCGAGGTACTGGCTCTGCAGTTTCGCCTCGTGTTTCTCCAGCGCATCGATACGTTTATGGCTGATGGTCGCCTGTGCTTTCATCACCCGTCCCATCTGTTCACCTGGTGCTGCTACAGCATCTGCAATGTTGTTTGCCCAGACGATACAAAGAGCGATACCTGCTATACGCAACAGCTTCATGACATCTATGCCTCTTCGTCCTAGCATCATCATCCAGCACTCATAGCTTGTAACGCACATGGCGAGGATCAGTCCAAGTGCCTTGGCAAATGCTCCCCACGAGCCTATAAACAGTGCATGCTGATGGATATAGTCCAGCACACTGCTCATGACAGGATCGAGTGTCGGCATACCCATCGTCAGGAAGATGGCGCTAAAGCTCAATAATAGTTCATTCATTTTCTTATATTTATTACTTGTCTATTCTCTATTTCGAAACTTCTACATATCTCATCAAATCGATGGTACTTTGTGTAACCTTCTCCATGTCAGCCTTCAGCTTGATATAGCACTCCTCGCGTTTGGCGTTCTCCAACTCATAGCCGTTGCCACTCCTATGTACGTAGCTGACCTGTTCAGTAATAAAGCGGTTCTGGTTGGAGAGACTATTAACCATAGATATGACATTGGTATCACCTTTGCTGTTAGCCAAGCAGTAGGTCAAGCCTGCGGAGATTTTCTGCTGCATCTCGTCAAAATCATCCTTGAAGAGCAAATAGGCTCCATCAATCCTTCGGTCTGCTGCAGCCAGTGTCTCCTGCTCCAGCTGGTGCTTGAAATCCTTCTCTTGTGAGTCGGTGGATTCCCGTGCCCACTCATCAGTAGCAGCACCTAATGTGCGTTTCGGCAACAGTGGCTTGGCATCACTCTTATGAGGTTTCAGATTCAGATAGAAGCCGCTATGGAACAATCCGTGCCACTCCCATTCCCATTCATGGTGGGCATAGTTGTTATGGAACAGCCAGTAGTAGAACTTTGGTTCAAACTCCAACGGACCGGTCTCCATCGACCGCCACTGGAGACGTTTTTCTTCATCATAGACCTGAGCCTTACATAACTGTGGCACAAGTATAACTATCAACATTGTTACTAACAGTTTCTGTTTCATATTGGCCATTCTTTTATTACGCTTTTACCTATTTCTTCGAGTGTCTCTGATTTCAGTATGTCCCATATATGATCTTCGTGCACATAGCCGCCTACCATCAGGTCACACCACATATAGGCTTGCTGGATGACATCACGCATCTTCATGATGCTTTGGTCGAGTGTCCAGATGATGTTCATACGTTCCTTGTTGGTGGCTCTGAAGAACTTAGTCTCTGAAGCCGCCACAGCAAGGTACATCTTACGGATATTTCTGATTTCCTTATAGACCTTGTAGTTGGCTTCAAAGGTGTACCAGGCAATCATAGGCTTGTCACCTGTATGTGCTGCAGCGAATCTGGAAAACTCAGAGTATTCGTTCGTCAGTCTCACAGTGTTTGTCACGCAACGGCTCATCTCTGCTGCCAGTGCAAGATACGACAAGGCATCGTTGCTCTTCTTATCGAGAATGCTCTTTACCTCGTCATATTTCTTGGAGACCTCCTTCACCATAGCCTTGATGGAGGCATTGGCAGCCAACTGTCGGTTGCTCTCATCTTCGGCACCCATACACTCCTTATGCTGGTCAATGAGTGCTTCAATGGTAGGCAGGTCATGAGGCAGAATGCCTGCATGTGCTGTATATGGAAATGCCATTCCCACCCCTGCCACCAATATAATCAGTAATCGTTTCATCTTCTTCATTCTTACTTCATACATCAGACATCAGCCTTCAGCTGAAGTCCTCCCATCCTCTAACAATATCACCAAGTGTCCATTTCATCTGCATGGCACTACACCATGTGTCAGGGTCAAGTTCCATCAGCAGGTCTTCCAGTCCGTTGTTGGTCTCGCAGAGGAAGATGATATAATCGAGATTGTTCCTGACAATCACCAAATCCTCCAGGATGTCATTGGCCATACCCATCCTGTCTGCGCGACTCATGAAGTTATAACCGTCATCCTTGCCGATGCTGGCTCTGCCGCCACCACCAGGTATCAGCGAATTGTCCTTCAATGGTGACTTGACATGACCATTGTTGACGATGTTCACAAAGCCTGCAATACACTGCTCAGTCTTCATGGTCAGATTACTGATCTCGTTCATACACAGTGGCAGGTTGATATGAGGTGTCCTGGTGAGCCAGCTGACAGCCACAGGGATGTTGGTAACGATATACAGGGCATTCTCTCCGATAAGCTGATAGTAGCGTGACTCCTCTCCGAAACCGCCGGTATTCTGCATGGACTGCTTATAGAGCTGTCTGATGACATTGATAGCGGTGGTATACTCTGCAATGCGCTCCTGCTTTTTTTTCTGCTCAGCAAGCGTGTTGTTATGTATTCCCTCAGCTCCAGACTCGGCAGCGGTATTCTCTCCGACCTGCATAATCGTCCAATAGTCGATATTCCAACGCCACCAGGCATTGGCAGGTGCTGCCACCAATAGCATAGCCAGTAGCAGTACTGTCATTCTTCTCGTTTGTCGTCTTATGCTGTCTTGTCCCATAGTTCCATTACATTTTGTCGTTTGTTGACTTCACCTGCGAACTTCAGGTATTTACCTGCCAGTCCAGCCTTTTCCATATCACTACAAAAGTGTCTGATGCCCTCTATGGTGTCACCGCCATAGTGTCTGATATAGATTTTCAGGGCTTCCTTCTCTGCGCGTTCAGTGGTATAGGCCATATAGCACTCAGGCGGTTCCTCTACACCATAGACATCGGCACTCTGTCCCCGACATATCCAGACTTCCTTGAAGTAGTTGCGTCCCTCATGGTTGTCCAACGAGTTAATCGTAAAGATCTGCTGTCGCTGTACGTCGGTAATACCAAGGATAGCGGCAATCTCATCATATCGGTCCTTGAACTTGCTCTGGTCGAGCAGGATCTTGATGTCTGAGTTGTTGATGATGGCCTCCTTGACAATAGGCGAGTCTATCACGTCATTCAGCTCCTGCGTCACCACGCCTGCAATGCCGTGGAACTTTCTCACCGTCTTATAAAGATACTTGATGTATTCTGCCATGGTCGGTGAAGAGATGGCCTTCCATGCCTCTTCGATAATCAGTGCCTTACGTCCCTTCTTGATACGCATCTTCTGCAGGAACACATCCATGATAATCAATACCACGATGGGGAAGAGCACAGGGTCATCCTTGATTTTGTCTATCTCAAAGACGATGAACTTCTCATCGAAGAGATTCAAGTCCATGTCATTATTCAAGATGGTGTCCAGTTTACCGCCCTTATGGAAAGGCTCCAGAATGGCAGCAAACTCATTGATAGGGAAAGCAATGCTCTTTTCCTGTATCATCTGAGGAATACGCTCACAGGAATACTCATAGAATGTGTCGAAAGATAGACGAGTGACTTTCAGGTCACGTTTCTGACGTTCCATGCGGTCAATACGCTGGTCTATCTTCATCAGATAGTGCCCTTCTATCAGTTCCGGCATCAGACGCATGAGCTGGTTATTGGCATGTTCACGCTCACCGAGGCTGGCAGCAGGATCACTTGCGAGGTTATGCAGCTTTTCCACAATACGCTGCACCTTGGCATGATGAGCTTTCTCATCCTCAGTATAGGCCTGCTTATCAGAAGTTGCCTTTTCACCTTCGGGATCGACAACATCTGTATCATTCTCGATGGCCTCGATATACTCTCCATACTTGCCGTTACGTTTGTCTGCCAATAGGAGTTGCTTCCGCAGTTCATCCCTCTCTTCGTTAGTATATCCTGTAAAGGGATGGAAATACGCATCATAATACTCGTTCAGCACGGTATCAATGATGGTGTCCTCCAGCTTCTCTGCAGGCTTATTACCCTTAAAGATCTGAAAAATCAGCGACTTCAAGAAGTTCTTCTTCTCTCCGAAGTTCTCATTATACTCAACATCACTGACCTTAAAAGGATTCATGGATATAGGATGGTCTTTACTGTAGCTGATATAAATGCCGTGGAAATAACCACAGATACCCTCGTAGGAGTCACCTGTGTCCACCATCACCACATCCGTATTCTGTTCCAACAGCTGCCTGACCATCGTGTTCGTCGAGAAAGACTTTCCGCTACCAGACGGCCCCAGACAAAAGAAGTTGGAGTTGTCCGTGAGCTTCAAAGAACCCTCCTTGCCAGTAATGTCCACGGCAACGGGAATACCCTGTCTGTCGGTATAGAAGACTTGCAAGGGTGATACCTCAGAATGCTTCATGCGCTCCTTATAGAAGAGACAGAGTGCAGCATCACTCAGGCAGAGGAACAGGTCATACTCCTTGTTGAAGGCATAGCCGTTCCCCGGAAACGAGTCCATGAACAGCTCCAGCTGGTTATACGCTGACTTGGAAGGTGAGATACCCACCTCGAAGAGCTTGGTCTCCAGATAGGATGACACCTTGGTCAGATCCTTATGCTGACAGGACACCATGATATTGAAGTTCGTCCAAACCATCGTCTTCTGCTCCGTGGCAATGACCTCCAGTACCGTGTCTATGTCAGCCTTGGCCAGCCGGTTGCTGGGGTCAGGCATCGACTGGTGGCGCTTCGCCTTTCCGATGAGACGCTGCTGCTCCTTGCGCTGCGGAGGAATTTGAAAGATCTGGTTATAGACCACGCAGTCCGTGAGAGGCACACTGGAGAGGAACGACATCAAGTCCGTACAGACACTATAGCCGTTGACAGCCTGCGTCTTGACAGGATGGATCAGTGTCGGCAGGTCTATGGTGTCAATATCCACAAGCGGGAAGCACTTGACGGTACGGTCACCGATCTTCAGGTACTCATCGGAGCTCTTGAAGTTCGTCATGCCGAAAGCTCCCTTGCGGAAATCAAATGCCATGAAGCGATGCAGGTACTCGTCAATCTCCTGCCTGTCAAGACGGTGATAGGGCAGTCCCTTCTCCTCAAAGATATTTTCAATTTTCTGTACCTTGGCAAGAAAGTCTGCCCATTTCTTGGGATCGTAGGCAACGAAGGTACTGCGCTTGACCTCTTGCGTGATAATGATAAACGTACGTATCTCCGTATAGGGACGCCCTTCATAGAAACGGAAATAGCTCTGTGAAAGAAACTCCATGTCCGGAGTGATGTCATGATGATATGCCTGCTTGCAGAATACGTCCTGCTTCTGCAGACAGTAACCCTCGCCCAGTGTCTGGAGCACGTTGTCCCAGATATTCATATAGGCATAGTACTGATCCGCATCGGTACACCACTGCTGTACAGGATTCTCTATCTCGAAGACAGACGACGGATTGCCGTTCCTGGAATACAGGACGGTATTCGTGACATGACCTTTCGAGTCGGTGATGTCCTCAATGCCGGTAAAAAGGCTGTCAAAAACTTGTTTCTTGCTACTCATTCTTCCTGTCTTTTACTTCATGATGCTATCGCTCGAAGAGGTGGCTGTAGATGTAGATACCCTGATGCCTTCTCTTGGAGTGAAGTCCTTTCTTCTGCTTGATGTAGATAGCCAGCAGTCCGCTGCCACTGGTTGCTACCGCCACTATCAGGGCAGGAACCGTTCCGAAGAGGACATAGAAAAGGATGAACCCCAGAAACGCAACCCCGAAAGTAGCGGCAGCAATCACGATGAACCTGCCACGGATTCCCATGAATTCAAGGGGCATCTGAAGCCCCTTGAACACGGGATAGCCACCATAGTTTACCTCCATTCTCCAGTTGGTTTAATAGCCGAAGAACTTAGGCAGTGCGGCAGCCATGGCAATCAAGGCGGCACAACCACCGATGGTCATCATGATGGTCTTCTTGACGTCTTGGTCACCGTTCTGGAGCTTGTAGTAGCAGTTGAATGCGCCTACAAGACTGACGATGGCAGCAAGGACATAGAGGAGGTTACGCACAGGGTCTATATACCCCTTGAAGGTACCCACGGTCTGGGTGATGGCAGAGGAACCGGCATCGGCCAGTGCGTAGCCTGTGCTACAGATGAACAACAGGGCCAGTGCGGCCAGTCTCTTCGTCTTGCAAGAAACGAGGTTCTTGTTTCTCTTTGCTGTCGGAAGGACAGCATTTCCAATTTCCTGCATTAGTCTTTTTCATGGTAAATCTTGATGAATGTCCGAAATGATTAAAGGTATAGGTATATATGATAGTTACAGACTTGCTGTAAAGTGTGTTATCCAGTATAAAAAGCCCATGTCTTATGCAGGTGAATATTCCGTAGAGAGGATGTCGCGCAGGCTGGTGGTGTTTGGTGCCTCATGTTCACGGTCAAGCGTGTCACACAGCTCATCGATGCTCATACCACCATTGTAACTGACCAACTCATCGTCTGAAGATGAACCGTCATTGACTGGTGTGGAAATGGGAATGTCAGAGCGATGTACCTCAGTCGGCTTATACTTTCCAGCCTCTCCGGAGATGTCCACCTCTTCCTCTATCTCCAGCTCATCCTGGATGATGCTGCCCTTGGCAAAGAACAGGTCATGGATAATCTGGTATGCGTAGTACAGAGCATAAGCGACGATAATGATCGTCAGGAGTGTCTTGAATGTCATCTTTTCTTTTTTCCTTTACTTTGTTAATACCTACGGAATCCGCGTCTTTCATGGTTTCGGTTCCGATTTCGGGTGCAAAATTACTGCAACTCCAAGAATCTAACAAAGGGAAAGAAGAAAAATGCCGTTCAATACTCTTTCTTATTCAAAGAAGAATGATCCTCTTGTTTTACTTAATACGTTGTTATATAGCAAGATACGACTTTGGATAATGAATTAATATGATTTGGTGAATATCTGGAAATAGGCAAAGTTTATCAATCTCTTAAAATCGCAAGAATATCTTGAATATTGTCGATTGTGCCAAAGTTAATGTCACTTATCTTATCCCTGCAGATTTCAGCCAGTGCCTCGCACCTGTCGATGATGTCGGTATCCATGATCTCAAAATTCCGGTTCATATCATTCTTGTCCACGATGATGGACGTGGGAATGTCGACATCCTCACCCCTGTATGCCACCCTTAGGATCACGCGCCAGGTGTCATTCTGAAGTTTGTCCTGCGGAAGAACCATATAGCTGAAGGTCACGGGACAGTCCTCCACCACCTCCTCCAGTGCGTCAATGAACACGGAGCTGCCGAACTCCCCGTCCGGGTCGATGAACGTATTGTGTGTCCCTTCTTCCTCATGTCCCCCGAAGACACGGTCCAGCAGTTTGAAATTCGCATTGTTGATCTCGTCGAAGTTCTGGCGCAGATACCTGTTTGTGACTCGGAAGAGGTGTAGGCGGTGGTTCAGCATCTCATGGACGACGTACTTGTTGATGCCCAGGTCGTTGGTGGCGATGGTGGCCATCGAGTGACGTGCGGCATAGAAATTAAGACCGGGGATGCCAGCGAGCTTCCCGACCTCCTTAAGCCCCTGGTCAATGGAGCTGATGAATGTACAGTGATTGCTGTATCTCCTGAAGAAGCGGAACACCTTGTGCTGGTCCAGCCTTCCAGCCTTGTATCTCTCTATGAGGGGCTTCAGACATGGATGGATCCTGATGACGATGCGGGCATTGTCTGCCCTGCGATCCCTGACCTTTGACCGCTCATAGGTGATGTTCCCATCCCCGTCATATACACAGTCCATCAGGTCAATGGCATTGGTTCCCATCATCATGAAGGAGATGAGGAAGGCATCACGCGCCAGGTTCCTGCGCGAGTTGACACGCTTCTCGTCCGGAACGGCAGCGATGGCACGTATCTGGTCAATGCTGAGTGCAAGCTGCTCTTTTGCTGGGAAGTAGGGCTGGTCGGCCTTCCAGTGATCCAGGCTGCGCTTCACAAACAAGGATGCCGTGTCGTTATCGTTGTATATCTCCCTGATGTCGTTGAAGATACGCTTGATGACCCGAGGATATTTGTCTGCTGAGCAAGGCCGGTCGCTCAAGGAACGCTCGAACTCTTTCAGCAGCTGTACGGACATCTTGCTGCAGGGAAAAGACTCCTTGCGTACAAACTTCCTGAAACTGCTGACTGCCATCTTGTAGGTACCAATTCCCTTCTTGTCGCTGTTGTGTTCCAGCCAGTGTCCCGCAAACGCAAGAAAGTCGATGTCCACCTCACTGCCTGCTGTAATGAGTTTATAAATGGTATCGATGTCCAGCTCATATTCCCTGAGCTGCAGGTGCTCCATTCGCTGGCGGTACAGCCGGCAGAGATCCGTCGTGTCCCTGAGCACCTTTCCCCTCAGCTGCCTGTCCGGCCTGATGTCCTTGGTCGTGGCATATATGTTTGTGGGAATAGTCCTTCTCTCGTAGTGATGGTGGAGGATGATGTCCACCTTCCACAAGTTCTCCTTGCCTTTATGCTCCGGCGTGAGCACATACCTGATACTTGACATGGCTGTACATTTTTATGATTTTTGTTATTGACAGTCTGTTATCTGATACCGTCAGACATAGAGCCTGCTGACGACATCGGCAATATGGATGGGCATCGTACCCTCATTGAGGTCCAGGACTTTCCTGCGGCAAGACTCCACCAGACCGTTGCACCGTTCGATGACGGTAGGACTGATGATGTTGTAGTCGCTGTTGAGGTCACGCTGCGAGACCCTGACTGAGGTCCCGATCTCCTTGTACTCCCTGCCGAGCATGACACGGATGACGACGTTCCAAGTGCGGTCGGCATGGATGTCCTGCGGGATGACATAGTACTTGAACTTAATCCTGTCCTCATGCTCTGCACATTCCAGGGCGTCTGTAAAGAGAAAGTCCACGTCACCCGTCTTCTTCCTCATCACCGGACCGAGCACAAGGTCTATGAGCTTGAAGCTGGCATCGTTGATGCTGCGGAAGTCCTTCTTGATATACATGTCGGTGATGCGGTATATGGGCACCTGATGGTTCAGCATCTCATGGACGGTGTACTTGTCCACTGCCGCATCGTTCAGGGCGATGGTGGCCATCGAGTGGCGGGCAGCGTAGAAAGTGAGGTCAGGAATGCCGACATACCTGCCCACCTCCTTGATGCCCTTGTTGAGCTTGTCATTGAAGACCTGGCTTGTGGAGAAACGCTCGTGGAAATTGAAGACACGCGGGGAGTCACCGGTCTCGCCACTGGCATATTTCTCCAGATACGGCTTCAGCAGAGGGTGGGGGAATATAACGATCCGTGCCCTGTCCTCACAGCGGTCACGCATCTTGGCACGCTCATAGGTGATGTTGCCGTCCCCGTCATAGACACAGTCCATCAGGTCAATGGCATTGGTTCCCATCATCATGAAGGAGATGAGGAAGGCATCGCGTGCCATGTTGCGCTGGGAGTTGACACGTTCCTCGTCGGGGACGGCAGCGATAGCCCGTATCTGGTCAATGGTCAGGGCCCTTTTCTCAACCTGCTTCTGGTAGCGCTTGGGGAAATAGAACTCCAGCGAACGCCTGATATAGGCCTTGCCCTCGGGATTGTCGTTGTAGGTGCACCGGGCCTCATTGAACATTTTCTTCACTGCAACGCAGTAGTGTGTGCCCTCGACCCCGTGTTCACCAAGCCACTTCTCGTAACGCTGCATCACCTGCTTGGACATCTGGTTACAGGAGAACGACGGACTGCCGATGAACTTCTCAAACGAGCGGAGGGCGGAGGCATAGTTGTTACGGCACTTGGGACTGCAGTACTCCTCGAGCCAGGTCTTGCAGAACGCGATGAAGTCGATGTTCTCGCCCGGATCCTTGATGGTGATGCGCCTGCGGATGTCATCGATTTCCATGTCGTTGAACTCCAGCTGCAGCCCGGCGATACGCTTGCGATAGGTATGGATCAGCCTGTCACACTCATCCCTGACTTTCTGGTTGCGGAAACTGTCCGATGCGGTCAGGTCTTCCTCACTGACGGACATGGTCGTCCGTATCATGCGCGACTGGCGCTTATAGGTCATGCGGATAAGGACCGGCCATGTGCCGTCCTTGCGCATATCCTTTCTTACTATACATGCTTTGAATGTTACCATATGATGTCTGTTTTTTGTTCTTCTTATACTTCCTGTTTATCTTGTTGTCTTTTACTGTGCTCTTTCCCGGCCAGTAGAATGAGGAGGTCCCTGAGCGAATCCACCCCGTCAAGGCCGATAGTCCCGACATCTTTCCTGATGTCCTGGATGACTGCTTCCAGACGGGCTATGGTGTCCCCGTCAGTGATGTAGAACTCCGAGTCAATCTGCCTTTTGTCCACACGGACGGTCGTCGGTATGTCCATCTCCTCATCCCTGAATGAAAATCTTATATGTGCCGTCCACGTACCATCCTCATGCCGGTCCTGCGGGAAGATGAGATACCTCAGCCTGACCTCTTCCTTTACAATCGGTACCAGCTCATCCACGATGACTGTCCTTGCCTGTCCTCTTTCCGATACGGTGATGCTGCTTCTGGTCGTCTTCTGTTCACCTCCTCCAAAAACATAGTCTATCAGACGGCGGTTCTCATTGTGGACGTCATTGAGGCTGATGCGCAGGTATTTGTCCGTGTCACGGTATTCCTTGCTCCTGACGTTAAGCATCTCCAGCAGGCTTTCCCTGCTGATGCCCACGTCATAGAGTGCAATGGATATCATGGATTCCCTGGCACAGGCCAGTGTGAGCCCCGGTATTCCGACGGCCTTTCCGACCATGGCCATACCCCTGCAGATATCCTGTGCGAACAGTTCCCGCCGTCCTATCGTCCTGTGGAAGCGGAACACCTTCCTGTGCTCCTTCCTCCTGGATGCCTTGTCGCCATACTTCTGGAGATACGGCTCCAGCAACGGGTGCGGCTTGATTCGCGTAAGTCCCCTGTCGTCGCGTACATGGCGTGACCTCGTCTTCTCGAAGACAATGTACCCGTCCCCGTCATACTCGCATTCGTACAGGTCTGCCGCCGTCATGCCCATGGTCATGAATGAAATGACGAAGACGTCGCGGGCGAGATTATAGCAGATGTTGTTGTACTTAGTGTAGTCGGGAAGTGCGGCGACCTGCCTGACCTGGTCGACAGTCAGCGCAATACCCTGACTGCCGCGTACGTACCTGACAGCCCTGCTGTAGTCATCCAGGTTCCTCTTGATGACGGGAATCCCGTCGTCAAGGTCGTTGTAGACCTGTCTCATCTCGCTGAAGACATGGCGGATGCAGAATACGGCCATCGCAGCCGTCGACGGATACTCAGCAAGCGACAGCTCAAATCTCCTGAGCAGCTGCTTTGACAGGCTGCGCACGGACATGGTCTCACTCCCGATGAAGCCCACGAACTTGTTATAGGTGCCCCGGTATTTGGACTGATGCAGGTCTTGGCGTACCTCCATCCATTTCCTGTAGAACTTCAGGAAGTCAAGGTCCACATCCTCTTGTCCGCGGAGTATGGCGGCCACGGTCCCAGTGTCAATGTCATAGGTGTCCAGCCGCAGCGAGGCAAGCCTTCTCTGGTATCGTCTCATGATTCTCCTGCAGTCTGCCATCAGCGGCCCGTTGCCAAGCCTGTTGTTCTTTGTCAGCTCAATCTCCGTCGCGTAAAGCTCTGTCGGAATGAGAATGGTATCGTGATGGTGCCTGACGACGACAAAGATCCGCCAGACGGCATCCGAATTGCGGTGAACCCTCTTCATCCTGTATGTTACATCTGTAATCTTCTCCATATTGTTATATCTGTCTTGTCCTTTCTTCCGGTTTACCTGGACACCAGCTTCCTGATGACCGTGTCTATGTCAGGTACGCCGGAGCCCCCGCCGATGCCTGCCGTCTTCTTCCGGCACTTGTCAAGAAGGTCGTTGCACCTTTCTATAAGCGTCGGGTTCTTGATGTTGTAGTCCGTGTTGATGTCCCTCTGGCAGACCTTGATGGAAGACTTGATCTCCCTTGACTGGGCACCTACGGATACCTGGATAATGACGTTCCATGTCCTGTCCAGGTTGGGCGCATCCGGGTTGATGCGGTACCTGAAGCGTATCTCACCATCCTCCAGCGGCTGAAGGGCCTGGGATAGCAGAAGCCTGTCCCCGCTATTCTCCCCTGCAGGCAGAACCTTGCCGAAGACATGCTCTATCAGCCGGAAGTTCATGCGGTTGATCCTGTCAAAATCCCTGTGGATATACATATCCGTCACCCTGAATTTCGGCATCCTGTGGTTGAGCATCTCATGGACGGACAGCTTGTCAATCAATACCTCATTCAGGGCGATGGTAGCCATCGAGTGACGGGCAGCATAGTAGTTAAGGCCTTCAATGCCGATTGCCTCCCCGACAGCCTTCAGCCCCATGTTGACGACGTGACTGAAGCTGTGGTGGTCCTTGTACCTGCAGCAGAAGCTGAAGACGTGGCGGTCATCAGGGGCGTTCGGATGGGCATACTTCTCAAGGTACGGCTTCAGCAGCGGGTGCGGCCTGATGACGATGCGGGCACGGTCGGCCCTGATATCCCTGACCTTGGCACGCTCATAGGTAATGTTGCCGTCCTTGTCATAGACGCATTCCATCAGGTCGATGGTATTGGTGCCCATGGTGAGGAAGGAAATGATAAAGACGTCACGCGCCAGATCCCGGCGGGGGTCGTGCCTTGTCGTTATCTTCGCATCTTCGAGGGCTGCAATCTTCCTGACCTGCTCTGTGGTAAGCGCACGCTTCTCCGTCAGCCCCATGTCTTTACGTGGCTTGAACAGGTCAAGGGAACGCCGGATGACAACTACTCCGTCCGGGTTGTCATTGTAGTATATGCAGGCCTCATTGAAGATGGTCTTGATGTTCTGGCAGTAAAGCTCGCTCTTTATTCCTTCCTTGCGGAGGTATTTCTCGAACTGGAGCATCAGCAGGCACGAGAGCTCATTGCATGGGAGCGTCTTGTGTCCGTGCTTCACCTTGATGAAGCCCTCGAACCTGTTCACGGCAGTCAGGTACTTCTTCCTGCACTTCGGACGGCAGTCGTCGCTGATCCATTTCCTTGCAAAGGAGAAGAACTCCACATTCTTCACATAGTCCTTTTTCGTTATCTCCTCCCTTATCTTATAGGCGTCCATGTCCACAAGTGCGAGGTCAAGGGCCTCGATCCTGTCCTTGTACTCCCGGATAAGATCCTCGCACTGCCCGATGATTGCCGGATTCTTGATCTGATAGGAGGAGGTGAGGTCTGAACGTGAGACGTACATGGATGTCGGTATCATGACCGTCTTGCGCTCATGGGTCAGCCTTACCTGCACACGCCATGTCTTGTCACGGCGCATGTCCTTCTTGACGATGCAGTATTTCAGTGTTGCCATTTCTCTTGATATTTCATTTTCAGAACAACTTCCTCTTAATCCCCGTGTCAGCCCTCGCTTCCCCTCCTGATGACCTACACCTTATTATATATAGGGTATCCATAGGGTCTGACAGGCTTTTCTTAACCGGGCTGCAAAATTAGTCTTATCCGACGATATTAAAAAACCGTGGTTTTTAAAATAAAGTTTAAATAATCTTAAAAGCCCAGTCCGCAAGGGGTTCATGGAGGTGCTGACTCCGATTTTCCGCATTTTTCAAATTGCGGTGATTTTTGGGGATTTGTCAATATTCTTGAATGTAATGAAACGCAGGAAGCCTTGAAAATCGACCCTTTCTGCGGATTCAAAGATACCGACTTTTCCCCAAACAAATACCCCCTATGTTTGATGTTTAAAACCATTTGTTACTTAAATCTTATACACAAAATCCTTTTGGTTACAGAAACGATGTTGAATCGCTTTCGCATGCTAACGCGCTTTTATTTAACTTGTTACGTTTAATCTCCAAATCATATAACCTTATATTCTTTTATTATTTTCAGTTTTTAAATCCGAAATCGTTACGACCCGCGGTAATGTCTTTGCTGGCTCAGCGAGAAACAAGGAAACGCTGGAATGGTTGCAGAATGACATTTTTGGCAAGGTGAAGCAGACCACTCAGAGCATCAGCATCAATGATGAGCGTGTATCGACCTCCTTTAATGAGAAGATGGACTGTTTGGTTCCTGCTGCCAAGATTGCCGATATGGCCACTGGCTGGATCTGCGGACAGACAGCGCGAGACTTTACACCTACAGAAGCAGCTGCTATGCACAGTGTGAACCTCGAAGAGACCGACGAGTTCAAGACCACCAAGTTTTTCTGTAAAACCAATTTCGATATGAGTCACATCGAGGAAGAGAAAAAGCACTATACCTCCTTGCCCAAGAAATACTGCTTCGAGAACGAGCATGAAAAAGAGGTGATGCTGGCAAGAAACTTCCGACGCATCAATGAGGAAGTGACCCAGCTCACGGCCAGTTTGCTTGGAAAAGAAAATGCCCAATAAACAAAGAGACCTGCCTCCAGTTCGAGACAGGTTTCTTTCGTTATAGCGTATTTGCTATGGCTCGGACTTTGGCGTTATAGCTATCCATATTCTCTGCATAGCCGATACGTTTCAGGAAGGCGTAGTAGTCTTTGTCCTTCTTGGGGTTATAACGTCGTTGTATCATGCGGACATAACCGGCAACAGACTCTTCCCATGAACGGAAACGGTAGTAGTCACGAATGGATGAGTTATACAGCCCGAAGAGGTTGTTGTAGTTCCGGCAAACATTTGAAGAACCATAGCCCGTTTCAAGGCAATACTGAGCAGCTACAATTTTCGGGAAGAGAACACCGCAATCCTTCATGACCTTGAATAGGTTGTGAAGGTTAAGCGGTCTGTCAGGTCTGGAGGCAAAATGTAAGTTCTCCATTTCTTCCTGCAAACCACTGATATAACTATTCAGATGATTGATGAACGGTTCAGGATCTATTGACTTCCACACTCCTTCTACAAGCCGCTCCGCTTTCAAATGAAGATGCGGACCAGTTGACTTACCTGTATCAGAGGACAAAGCGACGACTGTCCCTGCTGATACGACATCCCCTTCTCTGACTGCAATGAGTCCTAAGTGACCATACAGGATGCGCAGTCCTATATGGTTGATGATGACATGATGACCATAGCCCGATTCGCTATATACCACCTTTTCGATTACTCCTGGCATCATTGCGTAAACCAGAGAGCCTTTGGCACAGCGCAAGTCTATTCCGTTGTGGAATGTCCCTTTTACAAAAGTAACAGGATCCTTGCGATAGCCATAATCAGAAGTGATATGGATGAAGTCCAAAGGAAGAGCCACTGAAGTACGACGGTTCAGAAGTTCCATCATCATACTGTCTTTGATAGAAACGAATAAAGGGACATCGTACTCAATGGCTATCTCCTGATGAGAAGGAACGTCAAAGTATTCTTTTGAGCTCTTTTGTTCAGAAGCCGCTAAATTACAGGAATCCGTCTGAACCTCTGAAATCGGCTTACTTTTAACCACCTGTGGCAACTTTTGAACCGTATTAAACTGTGCCGGACAAGACACTGGAATTACCGGCAGGAATAAGAAGTATAAGAAATATTTTTTTCTGCTTTTCATGGTGTTATTTGTTTTAATTTTGCACTCGGTTTGAGAAACCAAGTCACTCCTGAATACGAGTGCAAAGGTACGGAAAACTGATGAGGAAATCGAAGAAATAAAAACTTTATATCCTCTGAGTAATCCTGCCACATTTTAATAATAAGGTATAACAATCAAACAAAAGAAGAGAATGGGAAAGCTATTTGGTGAAAGAGAACTGAGTAAGAAGGACTTTGAGCGTATCGACATAGATGTAAGGTCGATGCCCAAGGAAATCAAGGAGAAACTGCTGAACGGTGAACTCACTCCACTCGTGGAGATACGTGACCAGCTGGACAACGGCATCATTGCCACCATGCCTGTGAAGCTACGCCTGCAACGCGATACCGAGGGCAATGCCGTGCTGAAAGCCTATCCAGTGAGCAAGGACATCGTAAGTGACCTGAAGCTACAGGATGCAGAGCAGAAACGTCTGCAGGCTGGTGAGGTCATCCTGAAGGATATCCGTGAGGGTAGCCGCACGAGAACCATGTTCCTCCAGTTGGACCAGGAAACGAAGTCGCTGCTGAAGCGAGAGGTCAACAAGGCCGAGATAGACAAGCGCATCGACGAGCTGGAGCATGTGAAGGACATCACCCTTGGTCAGAACCAGCGTCAGGCCATCAGAGAAGGAAAGCCCGTGGAACTGGAGGTTGGTGATACCAAGGTATCGGTTGGTGTTGACCTCCGTCAGAACTCAGGCTTCAAGGCCATTGACGGTGATATGTCAGAGTGGAAGCGTCAGCAGGAAATCAAGTGGGACATGGCCAATCCCGGTCAGATGGGCTATTGGCAGACCGAAGAGAACCGTTGGGAATACAAGCAGGTACAGGAGAAGTACAAGATGCCGGAGGCCAAGAAGGAAGAGAAGAAGACTGTCAAGGAAGAAGTGCGCCAGACGATCCACTTCAAATAAGAGAACAAAGGTATAACAAAGTAAAGATTGAATAAAGGATAACAACAATGATTCTTGCCATTTCTTAGATACTATGAAAACACAAGACCTTATCATCTATACTGTGAAAACACACTTTTAAATTCAGGAAACATGGAGAAAACAGGAAATACTTATGAAGAGCTTGTACAGCTCAAAGAATCAAGAGAGATAGGCTGGCGCGAGTTTATCCGCAGACAGCCTGAGATGGAGGATGACTACTATCATTGGTGCGTGGAGAACGACCTCGACATGAACGAAGAAACAGCAGAGGCGTTTATGACCCTCACCGAGGAACACGTAGTGGCATAGTAGCAGGACTCAAAACAAATAATACCAAGAAAAAGGATACACTATGGAAGATAACAAGGATAACAGTGTAAAAGAGACTGAGCAAAAGCCCCAGGAGCAGACTGAGGGCAAGACTGGCGGTAAGACGATGGCAGAAAAGGCCATCGACCGCTTCGCTCAGATGATGGTCACCCGTCTGGAGGAGATGAAAGGCCAGCAGTGGGAAAAAGGCTGGATTGACGGAGGTGGCAGAACACACGGCCTGCCTCAGAACCTCTCCGGTCGTCGCTATTCAGGACATAATGACTTCTTCCTCCAGCTGCATACCGCTGCCAACGGCTATGATGTACCCGTCTATGCCACCTATAAGCAGATAAAGGAAGCTGGAGCCACTATCGCCAAGGGCGAGAAAGCTATGCCCGTCATCTACTGGAACGTCACCCATAAGGATGAGAACGGCCATAAGGTTTCTGATGAAGCCTACGAAGCCATGACCAAGGCAGAGCAGGAGAAAGTCAAGACCATCCCCATTATGATGGGCTATTATGTCTGGAACCTGCAGCAGACCAACTTCCCTGAAATCAAACCGGAGCAGTATGCCAAGCTGCAGGATAAGTTCAAGGCACCGCATATCGAGGATGCCACCGGTATGTACACCTCCAAGGAGTTCGACCAGATGATTGACAAGCAGGCATGGGTCTGCAAGATCAATAACGTGGAAGGTGCCGGAGCTTCCTATAGTGAGGCGAGGGATGAGATTACCATTCCGATGAAGGCCCAGTTCAAGATTCACGATACCCCTGAGGAAATCTATAAGGACGGTATGGAGTACTACAGCTCTATTGCTCATGAGATGGCTCATTCGACAGGTGTAGAGAAACGACTTGGAAGAGATATGGAAGGTCACTTCGGAGATCCGAAGTATGCCAAGGAAGAACTCGTTGCTGAGCTGACCGCTGCCATGGTCGGCAATACGATGGGCTTTGACAAGCGCATCCTCGATAATAACGCCAAGTATGTGGACGGATGGATGGACACCCTGAAAAAGGAACCACGATTCATTCTTAGTGTGATGGCCGATGTCAACAAGGCATCCAAGATGATTCTTGATCATGTGGATGCCCAGCGTCTTGAGATGGGTATGCCAGCCCTCCAGCCCAAGGAAGAAGCAAACAACGGGAAAACAACGGAAGCCAAGGTTGCCCCAGAGACCAAGATGGACATAGCTGCAGAACCCATCGCCAAGCCCAAGAGCAAGGCAGAAGAAAAGGCTGAACTTGCTAAGGAAACAGCAGTCGTCTTTAAGGACTTGAAGGAAAAGCATCCAGATGCTCTGTTATTGATGCGTAAGGGTGACTTCTATGAAGCCTTTGAGGAAGATGCCAAGAAAGTAGCCAAGTCAACAGGTTTGAAGGAACAGCATATCATCAAGGAAGGTTTTGCTAATAAGGAAAACAAAGAGGGTGAAAAAGGCGTTTCCTATGTCAACTTCAAGAATACCAGTCTTGACAAGTACCTGCCCAAGCTCGTCCGTGACGGTCATCGTGTTGCTATCTGTGACAGTCTTGAAGACATCGCCAAGCAGCGTATCGCAGACAGGAATGAGCGGCAGGTAAAGGCAGAGACCTCAAAGAACCAGCAGACTCAGCAGACCTCACAGGTGGCCAAGACCATTCCTTTGGATCAGTTCAATAAACTCGAAACTGAGGATGGTAAGAAGATAGACCATTTTGCCGTGTTCAAGATGAAGAGCGGTAACTACGGTGTGAGGGCTATGGTGGACGGTCAGCAGATGAGTGTCAAGGCACTGGATAAAGAAGACCGCAACGCCTTCTTCGAGCATACTACCACCAAGGCAGCGCTTGTCCAGAAGTACTATGGCAAGGAACTCTCCCAGCCAAAGCATGAGGAACGTAGCAGAGCCAGGGCGATGTAACAGGAAGTAGTAAGAAAAGAAAAAGTACAAAGATAAAACGATGTTTGAAGAATACAAGGCGTTCAAGGAAAAGGTCGGTGTGGATGATGTCGCTGCCTATCTTGGCTATAAACTCGATAGAAAAGCTGGAGTCGGCAAATATGTCGAGTACAATATCCGTGATGGTCGGGGACGTAAGATAGACTCCATTGTCATCAGTCATCCGGGCGACAAGTCCAGCCAGACCTACTTCCATAGGAACGGAGCCAGTGGCGGTGATGCCATCAGTCTGATAAAGGCAAACATCAATAGTTTTGGCGTGACGGGCAGCAGCGAGGCAGAAATGCTTGCTGCCGTCATGTCGAAGCTTACCAGCGATGATACTTTCATTACCAAGGCCGAGGACAGGTATAAGGACATGAAGCCCCAGTCCTTTGACATTGGGCGCTTCCAGATGGAGAATGCAGCAGAGCATTTCGAGGCAGTGATGTCCTTCTTCAGGGCACGTAACATTGATGAAGAAACTGTCAGGACATTCCTTCCCTTTATCATGCGAGTCACTGATACCGAAGCCCAGTATAAGTACAAGGACTTGGCATTCCCCTATACCAAGCCTGGCTCAGAGAAGATAGAAGGTTTTGAGTTACGCGGCTATAACAACTTCCGTCAGAAGGCACCAGGCACGAATAGCAGTAGTGCAGCATGGATTGCCGACTTCACAAAGGAACAGCCCGATAGTGCCAAGAATGTATATTTCTTCGAGAGTGGCTATGATGCGATGGCTTTCTATCAGGTGAACAAGTCAAGGCTGATTCTCGAAACCTCCGTATTCGTCTCTACGGGCGGCACCTTTTCAAGTCAGCAAATCAAGGGCATCACAGACTATTATCCGCAAGCCAGATACTGGGACTGCTTTGACAATGACATTCCCGGTATCCTCTATGGTGTCAGGATGGAGTCACAGCTGAGTGGTCAGTTTATCAATATCATTACTACCGATGATACCATCATCTTCCAAAAGGGAGCAGATGAACTCCGCTTGAAGAAAGAGGAAGTGACCCTGCCCAAGGTCAGAGAGAAGTTAGGCTTGGAAAGACATATCTATGTATGGAAAGCCCCGAAAGCCTTTAAGGACTGGAATGACGTGACGATGAACAAACCCATGAAAGACCTGCCTATAAAGAGCAAGTATCAGAGAAACGAGAACCTGAGGGAAAAGAGAAGAAAAGGTACATTATGAGAAGAATACAATATACCATCATCATGCTGTTGATGGCAGTAACAAACATCCATGCCCAGCAGACAGACCCAGCACTGACGGCAGCCGTGACAACTCAGACTTTTACCTTAAAGAGTCTTTTTGATGCCCGACACAGCACGCAGGAAAAGATTCTTGCCGCTACAGGTATCGAGAACGTACAGCTGCAGCAGTTGCATGACATAGAGAAGAAGGTACTGGACTATATGGCCAATGTCTCAGGACTGATGCAGAACCTCTATCAGGTGAAGCGTACGACAGAACTTGTCACCGTAGAGATACCAAAGAATATCAATGAGGTGACGAAAGCCTGCAAGGGACATCTGAAAGGTACAGCTATTGCTTTGGCCGTCTCTGATGAGGTGAAGAGTGTCTATACCGAGATTGCCAGTCTCTCTGCTCTTTGTACCTCACTGGTTAAGACCAAGACCGTTGACGGTAATAAGGTGAACCTCCTCAATGCCGCAGAACGCTACTGGCTGTGTGAGAAGATTGTATCGTCACTGGAAGATATCAATTCTGCACTTTACATCCTCTCTTGGCAGATACAGTACTTGTCATGGGAAGACCTCTGGCGAGGGCTTGATCCAGAAACCTGGTGCAACTATATGCAGGGAAAATGGATGGCTGAGTCATGTATCAGGGATTGGGATGACCTGTTGAAGTAAGAAGTAAGAGGTAAGATGTAAGTAATAAGAGAGAAGAAAGAATAGGATAACAATAGTAAATACACTTTAATCAAACAAAAAAAAGAAAATGGAAAGCACAAAATCAATCGGCATCTGCCCCATTTGCGGACAGGGCCACATCACCGAGCACCCCTTCGGATGAGCATGTGACAACTCAAAGAAGAATGACGACGGAACGTGGTACAACTGTAAGTTCGTTGTGTTCCGACAGTATCATGGAGCCAATATCACCGAGGAAGACGTAAAGACGCTTTTGGCAACAGGTGAGACTGGTGAGCTTCAGATGTGTAACAAAGAAGGGAAACCCTTCATCGGGAAGCTCGTCATCAAGGAAGGCAAAGTACAGTTGGCTTTTCCTCCCCGTTACCTCGAAGGACGTTGCCCTGTCTGTGGAGGTCGTATCAAGGTGACTGGTAAGGGCTATGCCTGTGAGAACTACTTTAAGAAGGATGACGGGCATTGTAACTTCTTCATCAGTAGCACACTCTGTAACAGGGTCATCACGGAACAAGAGGTGGAGAACTTCTTGGCAGGAAAGAAGCAGATTCTTGACGGCTTCTGTTCCAAGGCAGGCAAACATTTTTCTTCTTTGCTGTCCACCACAGTAGAAGGAAAGGTGATGCTGAACTCCACCATTTGCCAGTGTCCTCAGTGTGGCGGTGAGATACGAGTCGGGCCACGCGCCTATAACTGTTCCAACTACAGCAACGATGATGTCAAATGTCAGTTTTCCGTCTGGCGAACCATCGACGGCCATGAGGTGACACCCGAAGAAGTCAAGCAGCTCTGTGACAAGGGCGAGACAGATGAGGTCATTCATTTCTACCGTAAGGACGGCAGCCAGTTCGACAAGAAACTGAAGTTGGAGGATGGCAAAGTCATCCTGGCATAAGCAAATAATAGAAGAACCTTCATAATAGTATCATAACAAACAAAAGAAGCAAAATGAAAATCACAAAGTTTATTCCATTAGCCATGCTCTCAGTGGTGCTGCTGGCATCCTGTCAGAGCCGTGAGAGTAAGATCAATAAGTTAGTGACAAGCCATCTGGAACAGTCACTGGAGAATCCCGAGAACCTGAAGGTGCTGGAGATTGCAGAGCCAGACTCTGCTTTTGGTCTGAACTACTTTACAAAGCAGGAGCAGGCCTATATGCTCGGCACAGTTACCAACGTCACCAAGGTTCTGATGGAGCGTACGGCATATATGACCAAGCCAGATTTGGATGATGCGTACACCATGACCCTTGCCGACTTGGAGATGCGTATGTCCACAGGACTCTTTTCGGGAATGCTCGGCGACTGCAAGAAAGGTGCCTGGTCAGGCTGGAAAGTCAGAGTGACCTATACCTGTAAGAGTAAGTACGGCTGCATGTACAAGGCACAGCGATGGTACTTCCTCGACAAAGACTGCCAGACCGTTATCCGAAGCTTTGACCTGCCCATTGTGAGCACGGATAAGGCAGACAAGACTACAAAGTCAGCTGCCAAGAAGAAACAAGGAAATGCTGCCAGCAGAATCATGTTATCAACAGGAAAGTAATAACCCATAAAAAAGAAAAGAAGTAATGAAAAACACAGTCAACAAGTATTTCGAGGTCAAAGTCAAGATGCAGAAGACCCAAGAGGATGGCACTCAGAAGAAGGTCAGTGAGCAGTACGTTGTAGAAGCCGCCACCTTTGGCGAGGCAGAACGTCGTATTACAGAATGCCTGAAGCCCTATATCGAGGGTGAGTTTGATGTTACCGACATCAAAATAGCAGGCTACTGTCAGATTATCAACACCAATCAGGATGCTGATAAGTTTTTCAAGGCTAAGGTCTCTTTTGTTACCTTGGATGAGACCACAGGTAAGGAGAAGAAGACCCCTGAGCTGTATCTGGTGCAGTCTGATACGCTGGAGTCTGCAGAGAGTGATGTGAAGTCGTTCCTGAATGACGGTAATACCACCATCAGCAGCATTTCAGAGACAGTCATCCTTGATGTGTTCCAACTGGATTGAAGACCATGAAGGTAGTATTAGCAGAGAAACCCAGCGTTGCTCAGAGCATTGCCCGTATCGTAGGAGCCACCCATAAGAAGGATGGCTTCTTCGAGGGCAACGGCTGGCAGGTGACCTATGCCTTTGGTCATCTGATACAGTTAGCCATGCCTGAGAACTACGGCTATAACAGTTGGTCGAAAAGCAATCTTCCGATGTTGCCCAAGGAGTTTTTGATGATTCCCCGACAGAAGAAAGAAGGTAAGACCTACAAGAATGATCCAGGCGTGATGAAGCAGCTAAAAATCATCAAGCACCTCTTCGAGGAAGCAGACTCCATCATCTGTGCGACTGACTCAGCCAGAGAGGGAGAGGCCATCTTCAGATATATCTACAATTATCTCGACATCAAGAAACCAGTCTTGCGTCTGTGGATCAACAGTCTGACTGATGCCGCTATCAAGGATGGCTTTTCAAATCTCCAGCCTGATAGCAACTATGATAATCTCTTTCTTGCTGCCAAGGCACGTAGCGAAGCTGACTGGCTCGTGGGTATGAATGCCACACAAGCCTGTAGCATTACAGGGAAGTCGCTCTGTTCCATTGGCAGGGTGCAGACTCCTACGCTGGTGATGATCGTGGAGCGATATCTGCAGAATAAGGATTTTAAGTCTGTTCCTTTCTGGCAGGTCGCTCTGAACACTACCGATGGCGTAAAACTGATGAGTGCGGGTAAGTGGGATGAGAAGGGCCCGGCTGAACGAGCCTATAACACAGCAAGCAAAGCCCGTAACGGAAAAGTCATCAAGGCTGAGAAGAAACAGAAAACGGAACTGCCGCCATTACTGTTCAGCCTGACAGATCTGCAGAAGGCAGCCAACTCCAAGTACGGCTATTCAGCAGACAAGACGCTGAACATTGCCCAGAGTCTCTATGAGAAGCAGCTCATATCTTATCCAAGAACTGGCTCATCGTATATTCCCGATGATGTGTATGAAACCATTCCTGGACTACTGAAGAATCCAGTCTTTGATAAGTTCAGAGAAAGTGTTGATGCCATCGTAAAGCCATCCAAGCGTAGCGTCGATGCCTCGAAGATAGAAGATCACCATGCTCTTCTTGTAACTGGAGTTAATCTAAAGACCAAGGACATCAAGCCCGATGAGCATGTTATCTATGATATGATACTCGGCAGGATGGTAGAAGCCTTTTCAAAACCCTGTGAAAAGGAAATAGATACCTACACTGTCGATGCAGGAGGATATCTCTTTACGGTGTCGAATACCATCATCCTTCAGAAAGGCTGGAGGGCTGTCTATGGTGCTGATGACAAAGAACGTCTGGCTGTCCCTTCATGGTATCAGGGTGAAACCATCTGCTTTACTGGCGCTGAACTGCAGCAGGGGCAGACCAAACCCAAGCCGCTGCATACAGAGGGTACGCTGCTGGCCGCTATGGAAACCTGTGGTAAGGACATCGATGACGAAGCGCAAAGAGAAGCCATCAAGGATAGTGGTATAGGAACACCAGCCACCAGAGCCGGCATCATTGAAACCCTTGTTGCCAGGAACTATGTGGTTAGGGAAAAGAAATCGCTCGTTCCAACAGCTAAGGGTATGGAAATCTACAAGATCGTGAAGGACATGGATATTGCTAATGCCAGTCTGACGGGAATGTGGGAGGCAAAGCTCGCTGCTATCGAGCGAGGTCAGTTGAATGTCAGCCAGTTCAACAGTGACATTGTGGAGTACACCAAGCATGTGACTGATGAGTTCCTGCATTCAGACCTGAAGCCTATCCTTACTGGTAAGCAGACAGAGATAGAATGTCCGCTATGCCATCAGGGGCGTATCCGCTTCTTTGATAAAGTCGCTAACTGTGGGAACAAAGGCTGTAACTTCCATATCTTCCGTACCATCCTGGGAAAGAAGCTGACCAACAGTGAGCTGACCGACCTTATCATCAAAGGCCAGACCCGTGAGTTGTCAGGCTTCAAGTGTAAGGATGGAAAGCCATTCAAGGCAAAGCTGAAGAGAGATGATAAGGGAGGCATAGCCTTCGTGTTTAGTCAGAAGAAAAGTAATAACTAACATGATAAAAACGATGTCTAACATTGAGAAAAAACAGCGCGGTCTCTCTGTAAAGTATGACGAGCGCCGCGTTTATGAGCTTGGTTTCGGTAATCCTGATAAGAATTTTAGGAATTACAAGTTCTTTACTTGTGACATACGTTTTGGCATTGCTCAGCCTGTTCTAGAGGAAGCTGCCTTCCAACTGCTCGGCTATGAGCGTTTTTCCATTACCGGTATGGGTGACAAGACTGTCATGCCTAATCCGTGGGATGACCTTTTTAATACGCTGAAGTGGGCTGTTGACAATAAGGGACTTAATCCGGACTACCTTAGACGTGTGAGCAAGTATGACTTCTCCGTTCCTGAGAATAAGAAAGGCGAACGTCCACAGCATACTTCTGATGATGAGTGGGAGCATTATGTCAAGCAGGTGAATAGCAATGAACGGCGTATCTTCTCATCTGAGGAACTTCGTGAAATTGCCGCTATTCTGCCGGATACGTTAAAGCTTGACCTGTTCAATGACCTTGTCAATATCAGCCGTATTGCTGATGTGCATGCAGTTGTCAACCATATCCTTGTGCAAAATGATGGTGACGATGCCGTGCGTTTCGTGAATGCCGTCAAAGAACGTCGACAGTTGCTTCGTGATCAGGGACTTCCTGTTAATTCCGATGCAGACCGTAACATTATTCGGGAACTTCTCACGGAAAGCCCGTTGCTTGCTATGCCAATGACAAGGGATGCAGCACGGAATCGTCTGCCTGAATCATCAAAACTCTTGGATAAACAGAAGTCAGACAATAAGGTAGCGAAGAAGGTAAAGATGAATGACAGACAGGAGGAAACCCCTCGCAGATCGTTTCATCGTTAAGGTGAAGAGTGTAATAGGATAAATATCAAACCAAAGTAATAAAGAATAATATGAAACAGACAAAATCAACAAAAACAGTAGCTGCAAACATGGTAGTGAAAAGAGTAGTACTCAAACAGCTCAATAATGAGAAGTTCGGTACGGTAAAAGTTGTCAAGACCGAAGATGGTGAAGGATTTACCTGCCTTGACGACCTATGTGACATTCTGAATCTGTCCAAGAAAGAAGTGATAGAAAAACTTGATGGCCACATGCATACTGTCTCACCCAAAAAGACTGAGGTGACAAAGTATGACACGGACTATGTGGATGAAGTCGGCATCTATCTGCTGTATTTCCTGAGTAAGGAAAAGTATACCATTCAAGTACAGAATTGGTTGGACAAGGAGTTTTTCCAGTCGCTGCATGAGCAACACCGTGACGATACAGCTACAGATCATGACACGCTTGTCTTAGATGTGGACTATCAACGTCAGGTGCTGCGCAACATGGCCACCGCCGACAATGTGATAAAGTCTGGTCATTTCATGAAAGGAAAGGATATTCCAGAACTGACGCAGTCACATCTGATAGGGTGGTGGCATAATCTCAATGACCAGACGATTTTTATGCTTCAGTTTAACTGCCAGTCTGACAGTTATGTCTATGAGAACGTCAGAATGAATGTCTATCTGCGAAAGATGGTTGACGGTAGGATTGATATGTGCGCCATGCACATCAGTTTCCTTGATCTCGATGATGACAATCGTGAGTTCCTTGTAATCGATACTATCATTCCCAGTAGTGTAGTATTGGACGGCTCGATTCTGGATTTTATCATGGAAGACCAGTTTGCAGACGTGGATATTTTGGAACCAGGGGATCTTAACACTATTATGATTTTGAATGGTACAATGTCGTTCCATCGGTCACGTCGTATCGAGAAGAAGGAACAGCAGGGTATCATAGAGTTTTTGTAATAAGGTTACGCTAGAAAGAATAAGGCAGGGATTCAATTCTCTGCCTTTATTTTTGTGTAGGTGGTATACTTTTCATTATTACAGTGGTATAACTTTTCGATTATTATAACCAAAAAGTTAGTTGTCTTTTTGTTTTATGTTTATATAGTATATACCAACGCACTTTTTATTTAAAAAAACTACTCTTTACGAGAACTGCACCCATTTTGACGATGCGGTATAGATTGACCGCAATGCAGATGGGAAGAACTATAATACCGATAGCCATAGATATAGTCAGTTTGATGATCATGAAGATAAGCATGGTCAGGCAACCGCCGATACAAATCATGTTGTTCATGAAGCCGGACAGTACTGACAGACCACAGAAGAGGGCCGCCATAGCATAGCCGTCAAAGATACGTCCATCAGGGACATTGTCGAATACGAGGTTGAGCCTGTAGCCGATAATGAAGAGTACAGCGTAAGTCACCAGACGCAGGGAAGCCTCACGGAAAGCCCTTGCCTCGTTATAGTCGCTGAATACTAGGGAAAGAATCCGTCCCATTCTCTTGAATACTGTCGTGTTTGTTGTTGTCATCATAGTCGTACTGCCTTTAAAATTGATAAATGTGAATTGAGCCATATCCCTTTAGTGGAGTATCTATCTCCATCAGGGTGCAGCCATGACACATTAGCGTGCCTCACGTGGACTGGGCATGTAATGTGCCAGGCTTGTCACCCGATGGAAGTTACTACATATCAAAGAATACCTCCCTTGTCTTTCTGCATCCGCAGAATCTGTTCCTTGTTGCGCTCGATGAAAGTCCGACATACCGCATTGAGAATATTGCCGAAGTTGAACTGCCTGCAGTTGATGCGGATGATGTCGAGAGCCCGCTTGATTTCCGGGTTCAGGACTACTGTAATCCTGTTCTCGTCGGGATTGTCGTTGTAGAACTCCGCATATCTGACCATCATATTCCACTCACCAGAACCAGCCTCGATGACTGGCTGCACATTCGTCTGCTTTCCTCGACGTGCTCTTGCTACTTTTGGTCTTTGTGGTGTCGTATCTACAGGTGCAACCGCAGGACTTTCATTCTGAACAATCTCCTCACCCTCAGTATCAGAAGCGGTTTCCTCTGCTGTCGTAACCTCCTTCTCTTCCGATACCGTAGGAATCGGATCATTCTGTGCATCCATGAATGCGCCCAGAGAATCCAGATTAAGGATGTCGGGCTGCTGAATTAACTTGTTTGCTGCCATAATTATTCCAGTTTTTGAAGTTCATTGTAAATCATGTCGAAGGCAGGTGCAACGCACTCAGCCTGAATCTTCGTGTTCCCGAAGGTGTTGTAACGGGCAATGTCAGCCCTGTCAGCTACCATCGGTGTTACGATGCCACCTGCCTGTGCCAGTGCCTCGTCCGTCTTTTTCCATGTCTGAAGCTCCGCTGCCGTTCCTCGGGTACGGATGACCAGATTCGGCACAAATACCAACTTCGGCTTCTGCCGTCCTTTGAGGTAGGTTATCCAGATCTTTCCTACCAGATTGAGAAACTTCTGAGTTGCAGAGAGACAATTGAACTCATACTGATACGGACAGACAATCACATCGCTGAAGCCCAGCAGAGGCACCATACCCTCCAGATAGATATTGCCTGGAGAGTCGAAAAGATAGATGCCGTTGGCAGTCTTTACTGACTTTAATAGCTGTGCCGACTGCTGCAGGCGGTCAATCTCAATCTGCTTCACCTCATAAGGCACCTTATCCGTTTGTAGGCTCTGACTGTCGAACTTGCGTTTATCAACGATGGAGTGCTGTCGGTCACAGTCCAGGACGCAGACATCAGACATCTTTTTCTCAGACAGATAATTGGCGAAGAGCGTGCACAGGGTGGTCTTGCCTACGCCACCTTTCTCATTCGCCCAAGTAATGGTAATGTTCTTTTTCATTGCGATACATATTTAGTTATTACTAATTCGATACTACTTATATACTCAGTCAAGACCGACGGATCATAGCCCGTTCATCATCCACCTCACCGTAGCTGTTGAGGTTGGCATCCGGATTGTAGTTGATGCGGTCACTGCTGCCAATCTCATTCGATATAGGACGGGACTTGCCAGATGCGGCATGATGCTTATGCTCCGAGGTCTCGATGTCAGCAGAACGTGAAGCTTTGAACTTGCTCATGTCTATACCATTGGCTTCAAGGTCAACCACCTCCCTCTTCGACGGATTCACGCAGAAGAATTTGTCTTCAAAGCGGTATGTCCAGATACCCTCGTCATTCAGTCGGTCAAAGATACTCTCGTTGCTACCCTTATCCGTTCCCAGCTCCAACTGCTCGTTGATAGTGTAAAGGGTGGAGTAAATGTTATTCTCATTCTCAGATACATGCAGATGCTCAGAAGATACATTGAACATCTTGGAGAGCAAACGAACCTGCTGCTCGTTGACAGGAGAAAAGCCCTGTACCCAAGCCACCTTATCGTTATACTTGATCTTCTGTACAAGATAGTCGGCCAGCTCCACCTTGTCCTTTCCCATGATGATGTTGCCGTGCTTGATATAGCAGCCATAAAAACGGTGAAGGTCATGATTGAGGTCGAAAGTCGTTGCCAGCGGATTCTCACGAAGCTTGTCCTCGATGAAGAAGTCCACCTTCTGAAGCTTCTCCTCACGGCTCTGGAATTGGAGTAGATTCTTGATGCCGAGAATGTCACCACCCTTGAATACCGACTTGGTCGCATTATCCACCACCATATAGCCATAGGGCGAGAACTCATTGCCCAGAAACTTGATACTGATGCCGAATTTCTTTTTCAGCAGCGACTCCAGTTCCTCACGGCTGGTACTCTGGTCACGGTACTTCTTGAGAATAGCCCGTAACTGACGGATGCGTTTCTTCTCATCCTCACCGTTCTTACGGCATAGTTTTTCTATTTCCTTGACAGCAATCTTATCCTGTACCTGTCCACCTCTTTTAATATAGATGTCCTTATCCTGGATATAGGCCTCGTAGCCCGAAGTCTCGAAGATGGCCATGAACTGAGAGACAGACTCGAAGTGATATGACTTGGCCAGTTTCATCATTTCAGAGTTCTGGTGTTTCTGGTCAATGCTCATAATAGACTCGATAGCTTTCAGTGAACGGATGTTCTCCATCGAGTCAGCAATCTTCTTTCCGTCCGGACTGATACGGCTTGTCACGATATGCAGATGGTTGTTGTCCGTGTCGTGGTGAAAGTACATCAGCACAGGCTGACCCTCATTGTTGTAGCCCATCTTGTCCAGATACTTCCATGCTATACTAATCAGCTCTTCCTTGGAATATTCAGAACCCTTACAGGAAATGGCAGCATGAAACTGAGTCATCCGTGTACGGTCATTCCTGGCAGAATAGTCCATGAGATAGTTACGAAGAGACGTGATACCTCTCATATCGGGAGCATCCTGCAGATACCCGAAGTTGCGAATGGCCACTAATTCAGCTACACCATTCTCCACCTTCCGCTCGTTGTAGCGGACTGCAGAGAAGGAACTGCTTGACTTTAGAATCGTTGCTATCATACTGGTTTCTCGCTAAAAATACGTGTAAAAATCTTATGTTCCGTAGCTGCAATATCACTGTTCAGAGAGAGCAGCTGGTGCAGTAATGGCTCAACAGAAGAAGTGATTACCTGCATATTATACTCACCGTTTGCAGCAAGTAGGTTGCAGTAATGCGCTATCTGATTGAGGTTGTTCCCGATGCGGTTCAGATCTGATTCGTGCTTCGATATGAGCGGATAAAGCATGTTCATCGACTCAATGCGACGCTTCATGAGCGTGTCATCATAGTGGGCTACAGCATCACGTATCATGGCGCTGATGGAGCCATAGTTTTCCGCCTTTGCCTCGAACATATCCCTTTCCGCACCGCTTACTCGGAGCTTGACTATCTGGTCTTTGTTTCCGGAATCTTTCATGGTCATTGAAAAAGTCTGTGAGTTGCGAACAGACTATCCTCCCCAGCCGAAGGTCTGGCAAGTGGCGTTTTGTGGTCACAAACGCACAACTTGCAATCCCATCAACGATGGAGCCGTCTGTCCTGTTGGACACTCCCCGGAATAAAGGTCGGTCAGAGCCGTTGGCGGAGGCCTGCCAAAATTGAAGCCGATGGAAATCCATCGCCGAAGTCGTTGCAAAAGTAGTCATTTTCATTTGTCTATGATGTCGTTTTAAAAAGTTTATTCACTTGTGCATTCATGCGGTTGTACCCTTGTGCAGATACAAACTTGTGCAGTCGTGCCCTTGTACATGCATAATTGCACACACTTATGCAGTAATTATTTCATGTAGTCGTGTCCTTGTACGTTTGTGCAAGCATGATTGCACAATCTTGTTCAGTTGTGCCCTTGTGCCTGCACAATTGCACACAATGATGCACTTATGCTTTCGTGCTCTTGTGTTCGTATGCTCTCGTGCTTGCACTCACGCATACATTCGTGCAGTTGTACGTTTGTGCAAAGGTAGCAGGATAGACAAGGCTCAGAAGAGAACCCTGCCATCCTGCCTGTATGATGGCTATGCCCAGCAGAACCTTACCCACTTGCTCTCCTTGTCGCACTTACTCAGGGCCTCACGAAGCAGAGATACCAGCTCATCATGGCTGATGCCGAAATTCGTGCAGATGCAGTCAATGTCATCCCCGTCCTCCAGATGCCAAGTGGCTACCTGTTCTACTACGCGCTCCAAGTCCTCCCTATCAACCTGGAACTCGTCGGGGATAGCCTCGCCCTGTCCGTCTGTGAGAAAATCCACGTTGCACTCGAATACGATATTGAAGAGACGGAGGAAATAGTCCTTGCTCACATCGTCATAGTTCCTAATCCATTGCTGCAGGTCGCCCTGTTCGTAGCTGACCCTGTTAACTGTTGCAACTCTTAGTTCTTGCATGTCGTTTGAAAAATTGTGGCGGGCTGGTTAGACCCGCCGTTACCTTTGTTATCAATGATGGCGGTCGTTATGCCGCATTCTTATGCTCGATGTACTTGGCTCCCGTTATGAGTACCTGGTCATCCCGGAACTTGACCCTGCACTGGAGTACAGACCAGCATCGGTGGTTCTTGCGCCTGTAGAGTCTGATGTAATAGACCTCCTGCTGATTACCCGTCTCCTTCGCATAATGCTTGATATGCTGGCAGGCGATTCGATACGAGGGCAGTTCACTGGCAATCTGCTGCCCGCCTGTTTCTGTTTCTACATTGAAGTAGAAGCGATGTTTGGGATAAACTGTTGTTTGAGTCATAACTGTGAATTTGAATTTTATCGACTAAGCCTGAGTCCCGAGGGGGATGAGATTTTTCCTTTTTCTCCGTCTCCTGGAGTGCAAGCTTTTTTTTATTTCCTTCATCGGCTGAAGCATCGCCGTCGGGGTTTTCGATTTTTCCGGTGCTGTTAAGAGTGAAAGATCAAGAGCTCATGACCGGATAATTTCGTGCGTTCTTCTGGAATACCCGGCTTTGTCCGAGTATCAGACAAAACGAGAAGCCTGCCGGAAGAAAGCAAGCGAAATAGCAACGTGGTATTTGGTCATCAGCTCTATTCACTACCTTTGCACCGCAAAATCAGGAAACCAAGGCGTAGCAGGGACTATAAGATGAGGGAAAAGTGGCGAGCACTCCAGAAGAGACAGACGGAGAAAAGCGTAATGCCTTCTCATACGTGAAGCCATAAGGCATTCCCGGATGCGGAGCCAAAAGGAATTGGAATGTGATGGCACAGCAAACCTGCTATGCCGACTCTCCCGACATACCAGTTCCGTTTGCCGGCAAAGGCCTCACGGGAATGAATGCAGAGGATGACTGGTACTGCGGTTCATCGTTGTCGATGACAGACCTTGTCCTGCCGAGCGTTTCGGTATATTAGGCTTGCCCAACATACCGAATCCCGAGAGCAGGATATGGTCTGAGCAGCAAGGGAAATACTTGTCAGAAGTGTGCGTGTCTGAACAGGACGCCCGCACTCCTGACGTGTATGACCAGATCCAGGCATCCTGCATCCGTCCCATGTGAGGACTGTCGGCAAGCGGAACAGTAAGGCACAGTGACAGCCGTGCCTTCACTGGCAGAAGGGAAACCAAAAGGCTCTTTCCTTGGCCAACTGTCACATCAAAAGTCGGCCAACTGTCACATCAAAAGTATGCCAAATAACCAAACGAAAACTTGCCAAATAACCAAATGGCCAATGCAAATTGTAAAGAAAAATAGCATTTAGGGCGTATAGCCATAATAATAGGTTCACAGTCAATGGCTATGAACCTAATCCTGTGATTTCAGTCACGAACCACCCTTGCTAACCAGCAAGGCACGTTATGGAAGAAGCCTATCTTCCGTAACATGGTATTTGCCGCTTCGCGAGAGTCAAAGGTCTTTGCGCACTCAGGGGCTTTAGTCCAGGTAATACGCTTTTTGCTGAAAGCAGCCATGTATTCCTCGTTGTCATTCTGGATGATGTACTGTGTCATAACCGATAATTTGAAGGTTGAACATTAAAAGAAAAATGCCCGTATAGCCGGTAGCACAGCTTATAGACGGCTATTCTTTGCCGTCCTCGTTATCTTTCATAGTTAGAATTTCCAGCTTGGTGACAGCGAAGATGATCTTGCTGCGCTTCTTGCCATCCTCTTCCCAAGTGTCCGGGCGAAAATATCCGTGGCAGCCAACGTACTTACCTTTCAGGTCCTTCAGCTCATCCTTCTTGTCGTTGGAGATCCACTTCTCAACAGGAAGGAGTGCGGTCTTGGTAGACTTCTCATCACCCTTGTTCTCTGTGTGGCTCACTGAAAGGCAGAAACGAGCAACTGAGCTCTTCTCAAATTCCTTAACTTCAGGTACTGTAGCGACGAATGCGCTGATTGAAAACTCATTAAACTTTTTCATAATTTCTAAATTTTAATTGGTTTATATTCAATTTATTCGAGGCAACCAAACGACGCGGAAAAGTGGTGCGACGGGGATTTATCTGTGAATACACGTTTTGTTTATTGCCCATAGGCAAAGACTTGTCGGTAAAGAAAAAGGAAGATTCATGGAAAAATCATTGTCCAAGGCCGGAGGCAGTCCACGCAGGGCCGAAATCAAAAAGGCACCCGCTTCGTAACTTCGCGGAGAATAAATGAGTATAACGCCAAGATTAAAATAGAAAGAAAAAGTATGAGTTGAGAGCGCATAGGTAACAGTGCCGTTATGGAATGGAAGAAAAACCAGTTGTTTCTGCCAGTAAGCCAGAAAACAAGCGTGATGAGTACCAAGGATGCTCCCATGTTGAGACGGTACCTCAGAGAATAAACGACAAGATGAATGAGCAGGCTAAAGGGATGACAGGCTGCTACACCGGTAAACGCAGAGACAGGAAGAGGATAGTAAGAAACCAGCATAGGACGAAAGCAACCATTGGAGATTCATGAAAGATAATGGGGACGGCAAAACCAAACAGAGACTTGTGCTACTGGCCATACGGGCATGACTGCAGACACAGCACATCAGGCATGGCACACTGATAAATAGCTTTGTAGAACTTGTAATAGCTGGCCCAGAGTGCGCAGGCTAATCATGGAATAAGTATGATATCATCAACCATTACTTAGGCAACAGCCTAACGAGAGGTCATTTTAGAGTATTCACTTCTGCGTTTCTTGTTCTTTTACCTTTGCACACGGGAATCTAAGAGGGTTTAAGTGTGAATGAAGGTTAATGCGTACTATTTCTTATTCTGGATATTCTCCATGAAGCGATCAAGGCTTAGCTTTTTTCTTCTTTACCTCT